>NPIE01002597.1_pt1 | contig 31136 bp, 24 predicted proteins | sample 8637661 | NCBI WGS metagenome assembly NPIE01 (sample SAMN07420842, study PRJNA396082) | bioreactor metagenome | isolation source: sample BA12 brine-fed electro-methanogenic bioreactor BA | place: Japan: Kochi | collected 2016-12-09 | reverse complement strand
TCATCAAGCGCGGGAGCGTCGCGGTCCTGGGGCCGGGGTGCGCCGGCGTCGAGGACATTCTGTTCTCGCGAGCGCGTGAGATGGGGGCCGAGGTGGTGCGCGTCGGCCGGGACGAGGACGACGTCACCTGGGAGGTCTTGGAGGCGCCCACAGCGCCGGGCGGCCCCCTGCGGCTCACCGTGACCGGCGTGCGGGGCCGGTACGAGGGTCTCGAGGTCCGCGCCCCGGCATACCAGGCTCCCAACATCGCTACGGCCGTGGCCGCCGCGGAGGCGGCGCTCGGACGGCCCCTCGATGCGGAGGCGATCGCCCGGCGCCTGGCCGCGATGCGCTTCCCCGGTCGCTTCGAGCTCGTGCGACCGGAGCCGCCGCTCGTGATCGACGGCGCCCACAACCCGGAGGCGGCCGGCGTGCTCGCGCGATCCATAGCCGGGGCGTTCGGCGGTGTCCGGCCCGCGATCGTGCTCGGCGTGCTGGCCGATAAGGACGCTGCCGGGATCGTGCGCGCCCTGGCCCCTGTGGCCGCCCGGTTCGTATGCGCCGCGCCGACGAGCTCGCGGGCACTGCCCGCCGCCGACCTTGCCGCGGTGGTGGCCGAGGAGACCGACGTTGCAGTGGAGGTCAAGCCGTCGATCGCGGCTGCGCTGCTCGCCGTGTCGGGGGAGCCCGCCGTCGTCACCGGCAGCACGTACACGGCGGGGGAGGCGCGGGGGCTCATCCTCGGCTGAGCGCTCCTGTGCGACGGCCGCGGGGGCCCGCTCGCGCTCCCGCGGGCTCGCCGCGTGCTTCATCGCCGCAGGTGGACGCGCTCGGCCAGCGGTCTTTCTGCTATCATCCCGAATAGTCGTGGCGGAGCGGGGGGGACCCGCACGGACATGCCCAGCGCGGCCAGGAAGGACACGCATGGACGCACTCGTCGGAGATATCCTCGATCCGATCCTCTCGAGCCCCGCATTCCAGCTGCTCAAGCAGTTGAGCATCCTCTTCTTCGTCGTGTTCACCGCCGCCCTGGTCTTCTGGACGTGGCGTGACGCGCAGCGCCGGGGCGCGATGCCGTGGTTCTGGGCGCTCGTCGTGCTGCTGTTCAATCTCGCCGGTTGGGCTATCTACATGGTCATCCGGCCGCCGGAGCTCAAGGAGGACGCGCTCGAGCGCGAGCTTGAGATCCGTGCGCGCGAGGCCGAGCTGCGCCACAGCCCGGTGTGCCCGGCGTGCCAGAACCCGGTCGAGCCCGATTACCTCATCTGCCCGACGTGCATGAAGAAGCTCAAGAAGCCCTGTATCAGCTGCGAGCGAGCGCTCAAGCTCGACTGGGGTGTGTGTCCGTACTGCAAGACCAAGCAGTGACCCTCACGGGCCCGCCGAGCGGCGGGCCCGCCTGCACGTGAGCGAAGGAGCGTCTGATCCCATGTCCGACATCTCAGTGAAGCTTCCCGACGGCAGCGGCATCGTCGTGCCCGACGGCGCGACGATCGCCGACGTGGCGGCGGCAATCGGTCCCCGCCTGGCGAAGGCGGCGCTCGCGGGCAAGATCGACGGCCGGCTCGTCGACACGGGCCGTGTCGTCACCGACGGAGCTGAGATCGAGATCGTGACCGAGCGCAGCCCCGAGGCGCTCGACATCCTCCGGCACTCGGCCGGTCACATCATGGCCGAGGCGGTCAAGGACCTCTTCCCGACGGTGCGGTTCGGCATCGGCCCGTCCATCGAGGACGGCTTCTACTACGACTTCGACGTCGAGCGTCCGTTCACGCCCGAGGACCTTGAGGCGATCGAGGAGCGCATGCGCCAGATCGTGGCCGAGGAGAAGCGCTTCGAGCGGGCCGAGCTCGACAAGCTCGAGGCGCTCGACGCGTTCGAAGGGCAACCGTACAAGCGCGAGCTGATCGAGGACCTGCCCGAGGACGCGACGATCTCCACCTATACGCAGGGCGCGTTCACCGACCTCTGCCGCGGGCCGCACATCCCGCACACGGGCTTCCTCGCCGCGTTCAAGCTCATGAAGGTAGCCGGCGCGTACTGGCGGGGCGACAGCACGCGCCCCATGCTGCAACGCATCTACGGCACGGCGTGGTTCTCCGAGAAAGACCTCGCCGCCTATCTCGAGCGGCTGGCCGAGGCCGAGCGTCGCGATCACCGCAAGCTCGGCAAGGAGCTCGACCTCTTCAGCTTCCACGAGGAGGCGGGTCCCGGGCTCGTCTTCTACCACCCGAAAGGGACGCGCGCGCTGAGGATCTTGCAGGAGTGGGAGCGCCGCGAGCTGTATCGCCGCGGTTATGAGGAGCTCAGCACGCCTCACGTGTTCAAGGCCGACGTGTGGAAGACATCGGGGCACTACGACTTCTATCGCGAGAACATGTACTTCTTCCAGATCGACGAGGGCGAGGGCAGGGAGCCTGCCGAGTATGGGATCAAGCCGATGAACTGCCCCGGCGCCGTGCTCATCTACCAGAACGACGTGCGCTCCTACCGCGATCTGCCGCTGCGGTGGTTCGAGTTCGGCACCGTCTATCGCCACGAGATGTCGGGCGTGGTCCACGGGTTGATGCGCGCGCGCGGCTTCACGCAAGACGACGCGCACATCTTCTGCACGCCCGAGCAGGTCCAGCCCGAGGTGGCGGCGATGCTCGACCTCGTCGACTGGGCGATGGGCACGTTCGGTTTCGAGTACTCGGCAGAGGTCTCCACCCGCCCCGAGAAGTCCATCGGTGACGACGCCGACTGGGACCATGCGACGCGCGCGCTCACGGAGACGCTCGATGCGCGCGGGTTGCCGTACGAGATCAACGAGGGTGACGGCGCGTTCTATGGACCCAAGATCGACATCAAGCTGCGCGACGCCATCGGGCGGACGTGGCAGTGCGCGACCATCCAGGTGGACTTCAACTTCCCCATGCGCTTCGGGCTGACGTACCGTACCGCCGAGAACACCGAGGCACGGCCGTTCATGCTGCACCGGACCATCCTCGGCAGCATGGAGCGCTTCTTCGGCATCCTCATCGAGCACTACGCCGGTGCGCTGCCGGCGTGGCTCGCCCCAGTGCAGGCCGTCATCGTGCCCATCGCCGATCGCCACCTGGACCACGTCGCCTCGGTGCGGCAGCGACTCGAGGCCGCCGGGGTGCGTGTCGAGGTCTACGCCGAGCAGGAGCCGATGCGGGTCAAGATCGCGAAGGCGCAGCAGCAGAAGGTGCCGTACATGCTCGTCATCGGCGACAAGGAGGTCGAGGGTGACCTCGTCGCGGTCCGCGAGCGGCACGAGGGCGACATCGGAGCCATGGACGTCGCGTCGTTCGTGGATCGGGTCTGCGGCGCCGCGCAGCTGTAGCCGCCGGGGCCCGGTGGACAACCGCCGCGTGCGTGGGTATACTCACACGGCTCAATCGAATACCGTTCAAGCGGAGCCCCGGTTCGCAAGGATCAGCGCGGTTCCCACCTTTCGGCGCTACGTGCTGCTGTCTGGTTGATGACGAGAGAACGGCCCCGCGCGGGCCGTGTCGTTGACATCCCGATGGCATCGCCGTCGGGATGTGTGTGTTTGTACGGTCAGATGCGGCCACGGTCGCAGATGGTGGAGGTGAAGCGCCTATCAGCACGAACGATATGAGGATCAACGAGCGTATCCGCGCACAGCGGTGCCGCCTCATCTCCGAGGACGGCGAACAGCTCGGGATCTTCAACACTGCGGACGCTCAGCAGATCGCCGATGAGAAGAACCTCGACCTCGTCGAGATCGCGCCCAACGCCGACCCTCCGGTCTGCAGGATCATGGATTATGGCAAGTACAAGTACGAGCAGGCCATGAAGGCGAAGCGCGCCCGCAAGCACCAGACCACCGTGCAGATCAAAGAGATCAAGTTCCGGCCCAAGATCGACAAGCATGACTACGAGACCAAGAAGCGGCACGTCGTCCGCTTCCTGGAGGCCGGGGCCAAGGTGAAGGTCACGATCATGTTCAGGGGTCGAGAGATGGCGCACGCTGAGCGCGGGCTCGCCATCCTCGAGCGCCTGGCCGAGGAGCTCAACGAGCTGGGCACCGTCGAGAGCGCTCCCAAGCTCGAGGGCCGCAACATGTTCATGCTGTTGGCGCCGCTCAAGAAGGAGCCCGTCAAGGGCAAGAAGGACGACGAACCGGACGTCGACGACGAGTCGGCGGACGAGTAGCACGCCTCAGGACGAAGGAGCACTATCGATGCCGAAGATGAAGACGCACAAGGGGACCGCTAAGCGGTTCAAGCTCACCGGCTCCGGCCGAAAGATCAAGCGCGCCAACGCGTTCAAGAGCCACATCCTGACGAAGAAGAGCCCCAAGCGGAAGCGCGCGTTCCGCGATGACTCGTTCGTCCACCCGTCCGATGAGAAGGTCATCCGTAAGAAGCTGGGCATCGGCTAGCCCGCAGCCCGTACGCATTGAGGAGTGATCGACGATGCCGAGAGTCAAGCGTGGTGTCACCGCGCGCAAGAAGCGCCGCACGGTTCTCACCAGGGCCAAGGGTTACTACGGTGATCGCAGCCGTCACTATCGCAAGGCCAAGGAGCAGGTGCAGCACTCGCTGCAGTACCAGTACCGCGACCGCCGCAACAAGAAGCGTGAGATCCGCCGCCTGTGGATCGCGCGGATCAACGCCGCCGCGCGGCTGAACGGGATGTCGTACTCGACGTTCATCAACGGTCTGAAGCAGGCGGGCGTCGAGCTCGACCGCAAGGTGCTCGCGGACATGGCCGTGAACGACCCCACCGGCTTCGCCAAGCTGGTGGAGGTCGCCCGGGAGAAGCGCAGCGCATAGCACGCGCACCGCTCGGTCCGAATGATGAAGGCCCGCCCTCGAGGCGGGCCTTTCTGTTGCCGCACGCGGTGACGGACAGATATCGGCCGGCTGCGGTTAAGGATCGGTTCGGCGGCATCGGCGAGACTATCCACGTGACGTCACGCGAATCGATGGAGCCGTCTCCCCCTCAGACGGCGCGAACTTGAGGGGTGATGAAGATGAGACGGTTGTTGTGGCTCCTGTTCGGCTGTGCGCTCGCATGCGCTGTCACCGGAGCGGGTGCATACTTCACGGACCAGGCGGACGTACCGGACAACGTGATCCGGGCGGGGACGCTGTCGGTGTCGGCGGAGCCGACCTCGGCGGCGCTTGCGATCGACGCGCTGGCACCCGGAGCGTCGGTGACGCGCTCGCTCACCGTCGTCAACGACGGGATCCTGCCCGAGACGGTCGTCGTGACGGGGGCGAAGAAGGCGGGCATCACGGACTTCTACAACGCGCTCACCTGCCGCGTCACCGCTGCCGGCACGCTGCTCTACGACGGTCCCATGAACGCGCTGCGTACCGCTCCGGTGCGTATCGCTCCTGGCGTGCGGTCGGAGCTGCTGTTCACCGTGGGGCTGCCCGCCGAGGCAGGCAACGATCTCGCGGGGGACTACGTGCGGATGACGCTCTACGTCGACGCGGAGCAAGACCGGTGACGGACCGGTCGGCACGATACGTGTGGGCCCGGCGCTCGCTGGGACTCCTCGCGATCGGCTGCTGGACGGGTGTTGCCGCGCTCTTCGGGATCGCTGTGGTCGATGGCGGATCGATGGAGCCTGCGCTGCATCACGGCGATCTGGCGCTGTACCGACGCGGGACCGTCACTATCGAACGGGGCGACATCGTCCTGTTCGACAAGCAGGGGTGGCGCGGCGGCGTGCTGCACCGTGTCTGCGAAGTCCGGGACGACGGCTCCCTCGTCACGCGCGGCGACGCCAACCCCGTGCGCGACCGCGATCCCGTCGCGAACGAGCATGTACGCGGCGTTGTCGTGCTGGTCGTGCCGAGCGGAGAGCCGCTACGCGTCATCGCCGAACACGTGAGGTGATATGCTACACTGCACTACCAGTCGCATCGTGCAACGGCGACGACGGAGAGGCGTGCGGGTTCGTGTCCTCTGAAGAGAAGAGACCTCATCGGCTGGAAGGGTCTCGAGGCCCCGCCGCACGGTTCACTCCATCAGCCGCGACCTGAACGGCTTGTGCCCAGTAGGGAAGCCGGACCGCCCACCGTTATCGGGCTGCCGGGCTCACAGCTCGGCGCACGCCCATCGGGGCGTGTCACGAGAGTGGGCGCAGTCAGCGTCAACCGAGGTGGTACCGCGGGAGCCGTCTCCCGTCCTTGGAAACGAGGGCGGAGACGGCTCCGTTGATTATGGCGACGAGGGAGAGGCACCGATGAGCATCGCTGACGATCTGCGGTCGATGAGGGACGACGCGGTGCGTCGCATCGACCAGGCGTCCGACCTCGAGGCGCTCGAGGCCGTAAGGATCGAGTACCTCGGGAAGAAGGGCTCGCTGACCGCGATCCTGCGCGGCCTGGGTTCATTGCCCGCCGATGAGCGGCCGGTGGTCGGCAAGGTCTCCAATGAGGTCCGGGTGGCCGTGGAAGACGCGCTGTCCGCCCGACGCGAGACCCTGCAGTCGGCTCGCATGGAGGCGCGCATCGCCGCCGAGGCCGTGGATGTCACGTTGCCGGGCCGACGCCGCCGCGCGGGAACGGAACACGTCATCGACCAGATCGTCGATGAGATCGTCGAGACCTTCCTCGGCCTCGGCTATACCGTCGCCGAGGGGCCGGAAGTGGAGCTCGACTACTACAACTTCACGGCGCTCAACCATCCGCCGGACCATCCCGCACGGGCACTGCAGGACACGTTCTACGTGAGGGACCTGTCAGGCGATGTCGCGACGGTCGAGGGCGAGTCGGACGTGCTGCTGCGGACGCACACGAGCCCGGTGCAGGTGCATGTCATGGAACGGCAGGAGCCGCCCATCTACGTCCTCGCTCCAGGGAAGGTCTATCGCAGGGACGTGGCCGACCCGAGCCACCTTCCGCAGTTCACCCAGATCGAAGGCCTCGTCGTCGATGAAGGGATCACGTTCGGCGACCTCAAGGGGACCCTCGAGTTCTTCGTGAAGCGCATGTTCGGCGAGGACCGCCGGGTACGCTTGCGCCCCCACTTCTTTCCGTTCACCGAGCCCTCGGCCGAGGTGGATGTCTCCTGCGCCATCTGCGGCGGCGAGGGATGCCGCTCCTGCGGCGGGGAGGGCTGGCTCGAGATCCTTGGGTGCGGGATGGTCGATCCGAACGTCTTCGGCTACGTCGGCATCGACCCCGAGCGCTACACCGGATTCGCGTTCGGCATGGGCGCCGAGCGGATCGCCGCGCTCAAGTACGGCATCCCTGATCTGCGTCTGTTCGTCGAAGGAGACATGCGGTTCCTGCGGCAGTTCTGACCGCGCCGTGACGACGTCTGAAGGACACGGCTGACCGAGGAGGACACGACGCGATGCGCGTTTCGTTGAAGTGGCTGCGAGAGCTCGTCGACATCGAGATGGACGTCGCGGAGCTCTGCGCGCGGCTCGACATGACCGGCACCAAGGTGGAAGCGGTGCACACGCTGGGCGAGGCGCTCGACGGTGTCGTGATCGGGCAGGTGCTCGAGTGCGAGCCGCACCCTGACGCCGATCGGCTGCGGTACTGCACCGTGGACGTGGGAAGCGAGGAGCCGCTCAGGATCGTCTGCGGCGCGACGAACTTCTCGGCAGGAGACAAGGTGCCGGTCGCAACCGTCGGAACGGTGCTGCCGGGTGGTCTTGAGATCAAGAAGGCGAAGCTCCGCGGGGTGGAGTCGCACGGCATGATGTGTTCGGCCACCGAGCTCGGCGTCGGGGCCGACGCCTCGGGGCTGCTCGTGCTCCCCGCGAACGCTCCCGTCGGCGAGCCGTACGCGTCGTGGGCCGGGCTGTCCGACACGGTCCTCGAGCTCGAGGTGACGCCGAACCGGCCCGACTGCCTCTCGATGGCGGGCGTCGCGCGCGAGGTCGCTGCCGTCACGGGGACCGGCTACCGGGTGCCCGCGTCGGAGCCGGAGGAGAGCGGCACACCCGCCGGGGAGCTCGTCTCGGTCAGCATCGCGGACCCCGACCTCTGCACGCGCTACGCCGCCCGCGTGATCGCGGGCGTCCGCATCGGCCCGTCGCCGGACTGGCTGGCCGAGCGTGTCACCGCGGCCGGCGCGCGGCCCATCAACAACGTCGTCGACGTCACCAACTACGTCCTGTACGAGCTCGGGCAACCGCTGCATGCGTTCGATCTGGACACCATCGCCGCAGCCGACGGTCGCGCCGCCATCATCGTCCGCAGGGCCAAGCCGGGCGAGCGGCTGACCACGCTCGACGGTCAGGACCGCGGACTGGCGGCCGATACGCTCGTCATCGCGGACCCGAGCGGTCCCGTCGCGCTCGCCGGCGTCATGGGCGGAGAAGCCACCGAGGTGTCGGCGGGGACCGTCGACGTCCTTCTCGAGTCCGCGTGCTTCGACCCGGCATCCACCAGCCGGACGAGCCGCCGGCTCGGGCTCATCTCGGAGGCGTCGCTTCGATTCGAGCGTGGCGTGGATCCCGAGCTCCAGCGGCGCGCGGTCGACCGGGCCGCACAGCTCATCGCGGAGGTCGCGGGCGGAGCGGTGGCCCCCGGTGTCGTGGATGTCTACCCAGCGCCGGCCGTACCCCGCACGCTTACGCTTCGGCCGGAGCGCGTGGCGGCCATCATCGGCGCCGAGGTCCTCACGTCCGACATGGTGAGCATCCTCACGTCGCTCGGCATGGTGGCCGAGGAGGCCGAGGGAGATCTGGTCGTGACGGTGCCCACGTTCCGGCCGGACCTCGAGCGCGAGATCGACCTCATCGAGGAGGTCCTGCGCGTCTGGGGCATGGATCGCGTGCCGTCGACGCTCCCGGGAGGTCGCCGGGCGGGCTTGCTCGGCGAGGCGCAGCGCGTCCAGCGCGCCGCGGGCCGCGCCCTGCGCGCGGCCGGGTTGTGCGAGCACATAGGCTTCGCGTTCGCCGATCCGGCGGACGCCGACAGGCTCGGTTGGGAGTTCGGCCCCGGTGAGCTTCCCGTCCGGCTCATCAACCCGATGTCCGAGGAGCAGTCGGTCATGCGCTGGACGCTGCTCGGCGGTCTGCTGCGCGCCGTGTCGAACAACCAGCGCCGCGGCGTTCCCGACGTGCATCTGTACGAGATCGCGAACGTCTTCCTGACTGCCGAGGGTCGCAAGCTGCCCAAGGAGCGGTTGATGATCGGTGGCGTGATGGCGGGGGCGTGGGAGCGTCCGTCGTGGCATGGCGACGCCCGACCGCTCGACTTCTTCGACGGCAAGGGTGTGCTGGAGACGCTCATGGATGCGCTCGACGTGGACCGTTGGCAGGTTCGCGCCACCACCGACCGTGCGTGGCTGCAGCCGGGTCGTTCGGCGGACGTCGTCGTGCGCGGCGACGTGGTGGGCTGGATCGGTGAGGTCGCTCCGGGGGTGCTCGATGCGTTCGAGTGCGCGGGTCCGGTGACCGTATTCGAGCTCTCGTTCAAGTCGCTGCTCAAGGCCGGGAAGGGGACCGGCTCATACGTCGAGGTCCCCCGCTATCCGGCGGTCAACCTCGATATCGCGATCGTGGTTCCCGAGGACGTGACGGCCGAGCGCGTCACCGCGGCGATCCGCTCGGCCGGGGGCGAGTTGCTCGAAGATGCTCGTCTCTTCGACGTCTACCGTGACCCGGCGGACTCCGCGCCGGGGGAGCGGCGGCTGCCGGAGGGAACGAAGAGCCTCGCATTCGCGCTGTCGTACCGCTCGGCCGAGCGGACCCTGAGCGATGAGGATGTGGCGCCCGCGCACGAGCGGCTCGTGAAGACCGTGCTGAAGAAGGTCGGAGGAAGCATGCGCGCATAGGTATGCCGTCTGGGTGCGTTAGAACTGCGATGTGCTTCCGTTATATATGAGGATTAACTGCATATAGGTTGACGCGTATGCATTAGGAGCATAGAATCGTCGCACGTTCCTGAGGAAGGGGTGCGACGATGAAGGCTGCGATCCTGGGCGCCGCCGGCTACGCCGGCGTCGAGCTGACGCGCCTGCTCCTCGGCCATCCCGACTTCGATCTCGTGGCGGTCACGTCCGAGCGAGACGCGGGCAAGCGCGTCGCTGACGTGTATCCGGCGCTCGCGACATGCGATCTGGTGTATCAGGAGCACGACACGGCTGCTCTGGGGCCGGAGAGCCAGGTGGTCTTCCTTGCGGTTCCGCACACTGCGGCGATGGCCGTCGCACCCGGCCTCCTAGCCGAGGGCCGTGTCGTCGTCGACGCCAGCGCGGACTTCCGCCTGCGCGATGCGGACCTGTACGCAGCGTGGTACGGCACGCCGCACCGGGCGCCCGCGCTGCTCGACGGAGCGGTCTACGGGCTGCCGGAGCTGTGGCGGGCCTCGCTTCCCGGAGCGCGGCTCATCGCGTGCCCCGGCTGCTACCCCACGGCGTCGCTCCTCGCCGTCGCCCCCGCTCTCGAAGCGGAGGTCACCGTGTCGGACCGGGTCGTGATCGATGCGAAGTCGGGCGTCTCGGGGGCGGGTCGCAGCCCGTCCGCGGCCGCGCACTTCTGCGCCGCCGCCGAGGCGGTCGCGGCGTACAAGGCGGGTGTCCACCGCCATACGCCTGAAATAGCCCAGGGGCTTGCCGACCTCGGCATGGCGCACCCGCGCCTCACGTTCGTGCCGCACCTGGTGCCCATGACGCGCGGTCTGCTCGTCACGGCGTACCTGGAGGTCGAGCCGGGACTCAGCACGGACGAGGCGCACGCGCTGTACGCCTCGCGCTACGCTGCCGAGCCGTTCGTGACCGTGCACCCCGCGGCGCGCATGCCCTCCACCGGCGAGGTCCGCGGCACCAACCGCGCGCACGTCGGCGTAGCAGTCGACGAGGCATCGGCCACACTTATCGTCAGCGTCGCGATCGACAACCTCGTCAAGGGCACGTCGGGGCAGGCGGTGCAATGCGCCAACCTGGCGCTCGGCCTGACGGAGACGGCGGGTCTCGACCTGCCGTGCCCGGTGGTCTAGGCCCGGCGGAAGAGGGGACGGATGCACACCGCGATCGATGAGAGAGGATTCGCCTTCGCCGAGGGCGGCGTGACCGCGCCGCTCGGCTTCTCGGCAGCTGGGGTGAGCGCCGGGATCAAGCGCTCCGGTCGCCGCGATGTCGCGCTGCTGGCCGCCGAGAAGGCCGTACCGGCCGCGGCGGTCTTCACCACGAGCGCGATGGCGGCGGCACCGGTGGTCGTGAGCCGCGAGCACCTCGCGTCCGGTCGCGTGCGCGCTGCTGTCGTGAACGCCGGGAACGCCAATGCGTGCACGGGCGAGCAGGGGATACACGACGCGCGCGCGATGGCGGCGGCCGTCGCCGCCGGCCTCGGATGCGATGCGGCTGACGTGAACGTCGCGTCGACCGGCGTCATCGGCGTCCCGCTGCCGCTGGCGCTCGTGGAGCAGGGCATCGCGGAGGCGTGCGAGTCGCTCGACGCGTGCGGAGGAGACGCCGCAGCCGAGGCGATCATGACGACCGACACGTTCCCCAAGCAGACCGCGATGACGTGTCGGGTGGATGGGGCGACCTATACGGTGGGCGGCATGGCCAAGGGGAGCGGCATGATCATGCCGGACATGGCGACGATGCTCGCGTACGTCACCACCGACGCGCCGTTGACCGCCGAGGCGTGCGACGCCGCGCTCCGGGCGGCGAGCGCGAGGACCTTCAACCGCATCACCGTCGACGGCGACACATCGACCAACGACATGGCCCTGCTCATGGCCAGCGGCGCCGCAGGAGGTGAGCCGATCGGTCCGGCGGACGCGCGGTTCGGGCGTGTGGCCGAGACGATCGAGGCCGTCTGCGCGGAGCTCGCCCGGATGATCGTGCGTGACGGCGAGGGGGCCACCACGTTCGTGACGGTCCGCGTCTCCGGTGCCCGGACAGAGGCGGACGCGGATGCCGCGGCCCGCTCGATCGCGAACTCCCCGCTGTTCAAGACGGCCATCTTCGGCGGGGACGCCAACTGGGGCAGGGTGGTGATGGCCCTCGGGAAGTCGGGCGCGAGCGTGGACCCGGGACGCGTGGACGTGAGTTTCGCGGGGATCGTGACGTGCGAGCGCGGGATGGCGGTCGCCTTCGACGAGGCCGCCGCGGCCGAGGCTCTGGCCGCAGATGAGGTCGAGGTCGCGGTAGACCTGCACCTCGGCGACGGCGAGGCCACCGTCTGGACGTGCGACCTGTCCTACGAGTACGTGCGGATCAACGGGGAGTACCGGACATGAGGAGCGAGGCGATGGACGACCTGCTGGCCAAGGCAGGCACGCTGATGGAAGCGCTGCCCTGGATCAAGCGGACCTGGGGCAGGACGGTCGTCATCAAGTACGGCGGCTCCGCCATGAGCGACCCGGCGTTGCGTGAGTCGGTCGCCGCTGACATCGTGCTGATGAAGCTCGTCGGCATCAACCCGGTGATCGTGCACGGGGGCGGCCCCGACATCACGGCATACATGGAGCGCCTGGGGATGCCTGTGGCGTTCCACGACGGCCTGCGCGTGACGAGCGACGAGGCCATGGAGGTCGTCAAGATGGTGCTCGTCGGCAAGGTCAACAAGGAGCTCGTGGCTGCGATCAACCATCACGGTCGACTCGCCGTCGGCCTTGCCGGCGATGACGCGAGGCTCATCTCGGCCCGTTGCCTCGATCCCGCGCTCGGCAGGGTCGGCGAGGTGACATGCGTCGACACCCACGTTGTCGAGAACCTCGTCGCCGACGGTTTCATCCCGGTGATCGCCTCGGTGGCCGCGGGCGACGACGGCGGGTCGTACAACATCAACGCGGACCTGGTCGCCAGCGAGCTCGCCGCCGCGCTCGATGCCGAGAAGATCATCTTCCTCACCGACGTGGACGGTCTGTATGCGGACTTCGAGGACAAGGGGTCGCTCATCAGCTGGCTGAATCTTGCCGACGCGGTCGATCTCGTCGAGAACGATCGCCTGTCAAGCGGCATGGTGCCGAAGGTCTCGGCATGCGTGCACGCGCTGCAGGGTGGCGTCGAGCGCGCCCACATCCTGAACGGCACCATCCCGCACGCGCTGCTGCTCGAGGTCTACACCGACGCCGGCGTCGGGACCATGATCGTGCACGAGCAGGGCCTCGGTCTGCCCGACGACGAGGTGTACGCGGCCTACGAGGGCGAGGTGACGCTCTGAGATGAGCACGCTGCAGGAGGCGCTCCGACTCGATGACGCATATCACGTGGGCATGTATGCCCGTAAGCCCGTGCTGTTCGTACGAGGCGAGGGCGCGCGCCTCTTCGACGATGCGGGCCGCGAGTATCTGGACTGCGTCTCGGGCATCGGGGCGGTCAACCTCGGCCACGCCCACCCCGCTGTCGCCGAGGCGGTCGCCCGGCAGGTGACGCGGCTGGTCCATGTGAGCAACCTCTACTACGTGGAGCATCGGGCGGAGCTGGCCGAGACGCTCGTCGCTCTGGCGGGCGGCGGACGCAAGGCCTTCTTCACCAACTCGGGCGCCGAGTCCACCGAGGGCGCCATCAAGCTCGCCAGGCGGTGGGGAGTCCGGCGGCGCGGGCCGTCATGCGTGAACGTGGTCACCGCCGAGCGCTCCTTCCACGGCCGCACGCTCGCGGCGCTTGCCGCCACGGGACAACCCGCCAAGCAGGAAGCGTTCGCGCCGCTGCCCGCCGGCTTCTCGCACGTGCCGCTCAACGACATCGGCGCGCTCGAGGCCGCGGTCGATGCCGACACCTGCGCGGTCATGCTCGAGCCCATCCAGGGGGAGGGCGGCGTCCGACCGTGCGACCCGGAGTACCTCGCGGCGGTCAGGCGGCTGTGTGACGAGCGGGACGTCCTGCTCGTGCTCGACGAGGTGCAGACGGGCTTCTTCCGCACAGGCCCCTGCTTCGCGTTCCAGGGGTACGACGGGGTCGTGCCGGACATCCTGACGCTCGCGAAGTCGCTGGCCAACGGCTTGCCGATCGGCGCCGTAGTCGCAACAGACGAGGTCGCCGGGTCGTTCGCCCCGGGTGATCACGGCTCGACGTTCGCGGGAGGCCCCGTCGTGTGCGCCGCCGCGCGCGCGACGATCGAGGCGCTCCACGCCGAGGAGCTTGGCATGCGGACGCGTTTGGCCGGAGCGCGCCTCGCGACCGGTCTGCGTGACATGGCCGCGACAGGAGCGGGGATCTCCGAGGTACGCGGCACCGGCCTGATGGTGGCGGCCGAGCTCTCCCGTCCGGTCGCGGCGCAGGTCGCGAGCTCCGCGCTGGCCGAAGGGCTCGTCCTCAACAGCATCGGGGATTCGGTCATCCGCTTTCTGCCGCCACTTGTATGCAGCGATGCGGAAATTGATACAATCCTGGGTACACTCGATGCGGTACTCAGGGAGGTCTGATGCAGAATCTAATGGGACGCGACTTGTTGACGCTCGGCGATCTGACGCCGGAGGACCTTGAGGCGATCCTGATCCGGGCGAAGTCGCAGAAGCTCGCGCATCGCAATCACACCAAGGCGCCGGTCGCGACCGGCAAGTCCGCCGCGCTCATCTTCATGAAGCCGTCCTTGCGCACGCGCGCGTCGTTCGAGCTCGCCTGCCGCGACCTCGGCATCCACCCCATGGTGATGGGTCCGGCCGACGCGTTCTCGCGCAACGAGACCGTGCACGACACGGTCAAGGTCCTCGAGCGCTACGTGCAGGTCATCGTGCTGCGCACCTTCGCGCACGCCCACGTGGAGGAGGTCGCCGAGCACGCCTCGGTCCCCGTGATCAACGCGCTGACCGACGACTTCCACCCATGCCAGGTCCTTGCCGACCTGCTGACGATCAAAGAGCACAAGGGCTCCCTCGCGGGACTGCGGCTCGCGTACATCGGCGACGGCAACAATATGGCGCACTCGCTCATGCTCGGTGGCGCACTCGCCGGCATGCAGATCGCCGTGGCCACGCCCGCAGGCTTCGAGCCTCAGGCCGCTGTCGTGGAGCGGGCCCGCGCGATCTCCGCGGAGTTCGGGACCGGCGGCGGCGTGACGCTGCACACGGCGCCCACCGAGGCGGTCGCCGGGGCCGATGTCGTGGTCACGGATACGTGGGCCTCGATGGGCCAGGAGGCCGAGCACGATGCCCGCGTCCGGGCGTTCGCGGGCTTCACCGTCGACGCCGGGCTCATGGCGCGGGCGGACTCGCGGGCGCTGTTCATGCACTGCCTGCCCGCGCACCGCGGCGAGGAGGTCACCGACGAGGTCATCGACGGCCCGCAGTCCGTCGTCTTCGATGAGGCTGAGAACAGGCTCCACGCGCAGCGCGCCTTGCTGTCGCTGGTCCTGTGAGAGGGGGACAGGGGAGATGAGCAGGAAGCGACTGGAGCGACAGGAGGCTATCAGGAAGATCGTCCGACGGGAGCGGGTGCGCACGCAGCGCGACCTCGTCGATCTTCTCGGCCGGCACGGGTTCGAGTGCACGCAGGCGACGGTCTCCCGCGACATCGCCGACATGGGGCTGAGGAAGCTGCCCGAAGGCGTCTACGTGTTGGCCGAGGACCTGCACCTGCAGCGGATGATCGCCGAGCTCGTCACCTCGGTCGTGAAGTCCGGGCAGCTCGTGCTCGTCAAGACGACGGCCGGTGCGGGCCAGGGCGTGGCGGCGGCGCTCGATGCCGCCGAGCTCGACGAGATCCTCGGCAGCATCGCGGGCGACGACACGATACTGATCATCGCGCGCAGCGAGGCTGACGCGGTGCAGGTGGAGGACGGCATCAACAAGTTCCGCGGCCAGCTGTAGCCGCGGCAGGAGGGAAGGGCACGCGTGGCAAGAGAGAAGTGCGTTCTGGCGTATTCCGGCGGGCTCGATACGTCCGTCGCCATCAAGTGGCTCGTTGAGAACCGTGACGTCGACGTGATCGCGCTCGCCGTGGACGTCGGTCAGGAGCGCCAGGACCTTGAGTTCGTGCGCCAGAAGGCGCTCGACATCGGCGCCGCCGAGTCGATCGTCAAAGACGTCCGGGAGGAGTACGTCGAGGAGTTCCTCGGCAAGGCGTTGCGCGCGAACGCGCTGTACGAGAACAAGTACCCGCTGCTCTCGGCCATGTCCAGGCCCATCATCGTCAAGCACCTCGTCCAGGAGGCGCACCGCCACCAGGCGCGCTACATCGCGCACGGCTGCACGGGCAAGGGCAACGACCAGGTGCGGTTCGAAGTGGGCATCGCGGCGCTCGATCCGGACATCGAGGTCATAGCGCCGGTGCGGGAGTGGGACCTGTGCACGCGCGAGCTCGAGATGGACTACGCCAGGGAGCGCGGCATCCCGGTGCCGACCACCAAGGCGAGCCCCTACTCGATCGACGACAACCTGTGGGGGCGCGCCATCGAGTGCGGCGTGCTCGAGGACCCGTGGGTCGAGCCTCCGGCCGACATCTACACGCTCACCGCCGACACACGGGGGAACAACTGCGATGAGCCGGAGTACGCGGAGATCACGTTCGAGCAGGGACTGCCCATCGCCCTCGACGGGGAGGTGATGAGCTTCCACGACATCATCATGCGCATGAACGAGCTGGCGGGTAAGCATGGCTTCGGGCGCATCGACATGATCGAGAATCGGCTGATCGGCGTGAAGTCGCGTGAGATCTACGAGGTCCCCGGTGCGCTCACGCTCATCACCGCGCACAAGGCGCTCGAGGACCTCTGTCTCGAGCGCGAAGTGCTCCACTACAAGCTCGGCGTCGAGCAGAAGTGGGCGGAGCTCGTCTACAACGGCATGTGGTTCTCGCCGCTCAAAGAGGCGCTCGACGGCTTCATCGATACGACGCAGCAGCTCGTCACGGGCGACGTGCGCCTTCGCTTCTTCAAGGGCTCGTGCGTCACGGTCGGCCGGCGTTCGCCGTACTCGCTCTACGACTACAACCTCGCGACCTACGACGAGGCGGATTCGTTCGACCACAAGGCCGCCAAGGGCTTCATCGACCTGTGGGGCCTTCCCACGCGCGTGTGGGCCCGTCAGCGCCGCAAGGTCGGCAAAGAGGGCGAGGTGTAGACGGATGCCGGGAACGGTCGCATCCGGCGGAGGGGGCGCATCGTGACGGCCGACGCGCGCAAGCCGTGGGGCGGACGCTTCGAGCGAAGCGTCGATGCGTTCACCGAGGAGTTCGGCGCATCCCTGCCGGTCGATCAGCGGATGGCCGAGCAGGACATCCGCGGCTCGATCGCGCACGCCAAGATGCTGGCTGAACGCGGCATCATCAGCGATCAGGACGCCGAGGCGATTGTCTCGGGCCTCTCCCAGATCTATCGCGAGATCGCCGATGGCACCTTCGTCTTCGACATCGCCGACGAGGACGTGCACATGGCGGTCGAGCGCAGGCTGATCGACCTCGTGGGGCCCGCCGGCGGACGGTTGCACACGGCGCGCTCCCGCAACGACCAGGTCGCGACCGACACGCGGCTGTACTGCAAGGACGCCGCGCTCGGGCTCGCACGGGCAGCTGACGCGCTGCGCGGCACGCTCCTCCGGCTGGCCGAGAAGCACAGCGGCGTCGTCCTGCCCGGCTACACGCACCTGCAGCGGGCGCAACCAGTCCTCTTCTCGCACCACCTGCTCGCGTACTTCTGGATGCTCACGCGCGACGTCGCGCGCTTCCGCAGCGCATACGAGGCCGCAGACACCCTTCCCCTCGGAAGCGCGGCGCTCGCCGGGACGACGTTCCCCGTCGACCGCGAGGCGGTCGCGAAGGCGCTTGGCTTCTCGGACATCTCGGCCAACTCGCTCGACGCCGTCTCGGACCGCGATTTCCTGCTCGACCTCACGTACGCCTGCGCGGTGGCGCAGACCCACCTCTCGCGCCTGTGCGAGGAGCTGATCCTCTGGTCCACGGGCGAGTTCGGCTTCGTCACGCTCGACGACGCGTGGGCCACCGGCTCCAGCATCATGCCGCAGAAGAAGAACCCCGACTTCGCGGAACTGGTCCGGGGGAAGACCGGCCGCGTCGTGGGCGACCTCACGTCGCTGCTCGTGACGCTGAAGGGCCTGCCGCTCGCGTATAACAAGGACATGCAGGAAGACAAGCCGCCGGCGTTCGATGCGATCGACACGGTCGCGGACTCGCTCCGCGCCGTCGAGGGCATGCTCGCCACGATGTCGGTGCATGAGGATGCGATGCGGGCGGCTGCCAACGGCGGCTTCATGGCGGCGACCGACCTCGCCGACCACCTGGCCGCGCGGGGCGTCCCGTTCCGCGACGCGCACGAGATCGTCGGGCGGCTCGTGCTGATGTGCGAGCGGGAGGGGCGCACCCTGCAGAGCCTCACCATGGCCGAGCTGCGCGAGGCGTCTCCGGCCTTCGGCGACGATGCGCTCGAGGCGGTCGATATCGATGCCGTCGTCGCGCGGCGGACGAGCGCGGGAGGCACGGGGCACGAAGCGGTCTCGGCGCAGGTGGTATCGGCACGCGAGGCGCTCGACGCCGATGTCGCGTGGCGGGAGTCGCTCGGCGGGTAGGAGCCGACCGCGCGGAGCGCACGACATGGAGGACCCTTGCCTGAACTCGACAACGCCGCCATCGCACGCCGCCTCGAGCTCATGGGCGACCTGCTCGAGATCGCCGGCGCCGACAAGTTCCGCTTCCTGTCGTACCGCAAGGCGGCGAACGCGATCCGTGCGTGGCCGGAGCAGCTCTCGGTGATGGCCGAGGAGGGACGCCTCACCGACGTGCCCGGCGTCGGCGCGAAGCTCGCGGTCGCGATCGAGCGGCTGCTTGCCACCGGGACCTTCCCCGAGCTCGAGGATGCGATGGCCGCCTATCCGCCCGGCCTCGTCGAGGTCATGCAGGTGCCCGGCGTCGGCGCCAAACGCGCCCGACAGTTCTTCGAGAAGCTCGGCGTCGACTCGGTGGACGCGCTCGACCGGGCGCTCGATCGCGGAGACGTCGAGCGGCTCGGCGGCATGGGCCCCAAGAGCGCCGAGGCGGTGCGCCGCGGGCTCGCCACGCATCTCGCGCATCGCGGGCGGATGCTGCTGATGGACGCCCTCCCGCTGGCAGAGCACGCGTCCGAGGAGCTCGCGCGGGTACCCGGCGTCGAGCAGGTCGAGCCTGCGGGCTCGCTTCGCCGCCGGGAGGAGACGATCGGCGACATCGACGTGCTCGTCTCGGCCACAGACGCGGAGGCGGTCATGGCGGCCGTGCGCGAGTTGCCGTTCGTGGCCGAGGTGATCGCGAGCGGCGCCACCAAGACGAGCGTCCTCACCACCGCCGGGCCCCAGGTCGACGTGCGGGTCGTCGCGCCCGCGCAGTTCGGCGCCGCGCTGCAGTACTTCACCGGCTCCAGGGAGCACAACGTCCACCTGCGGGAGATCGCGAAGCGGCGCGGGTTGAAGATCAACGAGTACGGCGTGTTCCGCCTCGGCGCGGATGGAGCTGAGGAGCGCATCGGAGGCGCCACCGAGGACGAGGTCTACGCGGCGCTCGGTATGGCAACGCCACCTCCGGAGCTGAGGACGGACACCGGGGAGATCGACGCTGCTGAGTCGGCCACGCTTCCCGTGCTCATCGAGCTCGCGGACATCTGCGGCGACCTGCACGCGCACACCACGAGCACCGACGCCCACTCGACGCTCGAGGAGAATCGCGCTGTGGCCGCGGAACTCGGCTATGAGTACCTCGCGGTGACCGACCACGCGTACGACCTCCGCATGGTACGCGGCATGTCCGTCGATGAGCTCGAGGAGCAGTGGGCCCTCGTCAACGCGCTCAACGCCGAGCGCGGCGATCTCCCATACCTCCTGAAGGGCATCGAGCTCAACATCGGCGCCGACGGGAGCGTCGACTACGATGAGGACGTGCTCGCGCGCTTCGACTTTTGCGTGGCGTCGCTGCACTCAGGCTTCGGCGATTCTGCCGAGAAGAACACGGCCCGCCTTCTCGCCGCGATGGACAACCCGTTCGTCGACATCATCGGCCATCCAACCGGGCGCATCATCGGACGGCGCGACCCGGTGCCCCTGGACGTCGAGGCGGTGCTCGCGGCGGCCGGGGCCACCGGCACCATCATGGAGGTCAACGCGTATCCCGACCGGCTCGACCTCAAGGATACCCACCTGCGTGCCGCTCGACGGCACGGCGTCCGCTTCGCGATCAGTACGGACGCGCACCGGGCCGAGCACCTTCGCTACATGCGCTACGGTGTGTCGATGGCGCGGCGCGGGTGGGTCAGCGCAGCCGAGGTCGTGAACGCCCAGCCGCTTGAGGGGCTTCTCGGCTCGCTGAAACGCAACCGTCGGAGCTGAGCGGTCACATACGGCATGCCCTACAATGGCGTGCGATGGAAGCATTCGACCCTCGGCGCGCTCGGGCGCTCGACGCCACGTTCTTCGCTCGCGACACGCGTACCGTTGCTCGCGAACTGCTCGGCTGCGTGCTCGTGAGCGACGCGGCGGGAGCGCTCACGGCGGGGCGCATCGTGGAGACCGAGGCGTACCTCGGAAGCGACGACCCCGGCTCGCATGCGGCGACCAGGGGTGTCACGGCTCGCAACCGCGTCATGTACGGGCCGCCCGGCCGGGCGTACGTCTACTTCACATACGGAAACCACCACATGCTGAACTTCGTGACCGAGGCAGAAGGCGTCGCCGGTGCGGTCCTCGTACGCGCGCTCGAGCCGCTGCTGGGTCTTGAGGTCATGGCCGAGCGACGTGGTCGCAGACGCGGGCTGTGCGATGGTCCCGGGAAGCTCGCGCAGGCGCTCGGGGTCGACCTCGGCGACAACGGGGCGGAGCTCGGTGAGGGTAAGCTCACGGTCTACGCGGGGACAGGCGTATCGGGTACCGTGAAGACGACCGGCCGCGTGGGCCTGAGCGCTGGTCACGACCTCGAGCTGCGCTTCCTGCTCGAAGGGAACGAACATGTGTCGAAGGGTCGGACCGGACCGCGCTCGCCCGGTCGACGGCGGAGCTGAGAAAGGACGAGCATGAGACTGATCGACATCTACAAGACTGCGGTCGAGACCGGCATGGAGGCCGACGCGCGCGACGCCGCCGAACTCGAGCGGGTGCTGGAGAAGGAGAAGACGGCATACGAGAAGCTCGATGAGGAGGAGAAGGAGTTCTTCGACGCCGAGCGGCTCACGAACCCGTACGACGACACGCGGATCTGCGTCGGCGAGCCAGACCTCGACGTACGCGGGCTCATCGTGGGAATCGACATGGAGGTCGGCGAGGTACTGCTCGCTGATCGCTTGCGCGAGAAGGGCGAGCCGATCGACCTCGTGTTCACTCACCACCCCGAGGGTCCGGGCTACGCGAACCTGCACCGCGTGATGTACATGCAGGCCGATCTCTGGGCGGCACAGGGTGTCGGTATCGGGCTTGCCGACGCGCTCATCGCTCCTCGCGCCGAGGAGATCCGTCGTCGTGTCATGCCGGCCAATCACTACCGGGCGGTGGACGCGGCACGCGTCCTCGGGCTTGCGATGATGTCGTGTCACACGCCCGCCGACAACTGCGTGAACCGGTTCGTGACCGACCACATCGCGTCCGAGGCGCCTCGCACGCTTGGCGACCTCGTCAAGACGCTCCGGGCGATCCCCGAGTACGCGGATGCCGCGCGCAAAGGGTACGGTCCCACGCTCATTCAGGGCTCAGAGGGCGCTCGCTGCGGAAAGGTCGTCGTCGACATGACCGGCGGCACCGAGGGCCCCAAGGAGGCGCTCGACCGGCTCTCGCAGGCGGGCGTGGATACGCTCGTGGGCATGCATTACTCGGAGGAGCACAAGAAGCACGCCGAGGAGCTCAAGCTCAATCTCGTGATCGCGGGACACGTGTCGTCCGACACCCTCGGCATGAATCTCATCCTCGACCGCATCGAGTCGCGGGGCGTCGAGGTGCGCTGCGTCTCGGGCATGGTGCGCGTCAGCCGCGCCTGACGGGCCGAGGCATGCGAAGGCCCCCGGCAGATGGTGCCGGGGGCCTTCGTGCGTCGGTGACCGAGCGTTCTACGGCGTGGGAGTGTCCGTGGGCTCGGGCGTGGGAGGCGGCGGCGGCGGGGGCTCGGGCGGCTTGTTCGGATCGGGACCCTTGGACACGATGATCGTGACAGTGTCGCCCTTGATGAGCTTCGTGCCTACCACGGGACCCTGCTGCGCCACCTTGCCCTTCGGGACGCTCTCGTCGAAGCGGTAGGACACCGCGGGTACGAGCTCGAGTTCCTCGATGAGCGCGACCGCTGCGGCCTCGGTCATGCCCACGATGCGCGGCATATCGACCTCGGGGATGTCCCACTCGTCCTTCCACGTGTACTTCGGCGAGCCGGCGCGCTTGAAATCGAGCTTCGGCTCATCGGCGAGCGCCGCCTTCATGAACTTCGCCCAGATCGGCGCCGCATAGGTACCGCCGAACACCCGTCTCCCGTGCACGTTGGTCATCGGCCGCTCGGGCGTGTATCCCATCCACACCGCGCAGGCGAGCTGGGGCGTGATGCCGCAGAACCACGCGTCGCGGTAGTCCTGCGTGGTCCCGGTCTTGCCCGCCGCGGGGCGTCCGATCTGTGCCGCGCGTCCGGTGCCTCCCGAGATGACGCCCTTGAGGATGCTGACAGCGGCGTACGCGACTTCAGGGCTGATGGCCTGCTTCCCCTCGGGCTTCGCCTCGAAGATGGTCTCACCCGACGCGTCGAGGATCTTGGTGATCACGCGCGGCTCGTAGTGCCGTCCCTCGGCGGCGAGCGTCCCGTACGCCGAGGCCATCTCCAGCGGCGTCACCTCCTGGCTGCCGAGGGTGATGGAGAGATAGGGTTGAAGGTCCGAGGTGATGCCCATGTCGTGGGCGGTCTCGACGACGGGTTCCGCTCCGATCTCGGCGATCAGACGCGCGAACGCGGTGTTGACCGAACCAACCGTCGCCGCCTGCAGCGTTATGTAGCCCTTGCCGCCGCCGCCCGCGTTGCTGACCCTCCAGGGTCGCCCGCCGGTGGGGATCAGCGCGGGGGACGACGAATCCAGCATGCGTCGAGGGGGCATCCCCTGCTTGAGCGCCGTCACGAGCGTGAACATCTTGAACGAAGAGCCAGGCTGGCGCCGCGCCTGGGTGGCGAAGTTGAACTTGTTCGTCGACCAGTCCCTGCCGCCCACCATCGCCTTCACGTAGCCGGTGGTGGGCTCCACGGCCACGAGGGCGTAGTCGGGATCCTCAGGTCGGTCGAGGACCGAACGGCATGCCTCCTCGGCCATGTTCTGCGTCTCGGTATCGAGCGTGGTGTACACCGTGAGCCCGCCCTTGAAGACGAGGCTCGTGCCGTACTCGTCTTGCAGCACCTTCTTCACGTGTGCGACGAAGTACGGTGCCGAGTAGATGCCCTGCTCGTCGAGGGCGGGAGAACGCTGGAGCGTCAGTTCCTCCACCTTGGCCGCTTCGTATTCGTCAGCGGTGATGTAACCGTTCTCGTACATCTTGGAGAGAACCCACTGGCGACGTGCGACCGCTGCCTCTGGGTCGTCATACGGGCTCAGACGGCTCGGCGCCTGAGGCAAGCCCGCGAGCAGGGCGGCCTCGGCGATCGTCAGCTCCGCCGCGTGCTTGTTGAAGTACGTGAGCGCTGCCGACTCGGCCCCGTACGCGCCCTCCCCGTAGTACACGGTGTTGAGGTACATGCCGAGGATCTCGTCCTTGTCGTACCGGCGCTCCAGCTCGAGCGCAAGGTATGCCTCTCGGACCTTGCGCTCGATCGTGATGTCGAAGCGCTCGTCGGAGAGGATGGTGTTGCGGATGAACTGCTGCGTGAGCGTGGAGGCACCCTCGCGGCGACCGGTTGCGAGGTTCGTCACGACGGCGCGCGCGAGCCCGACGAAGTCAACGCCGTTGTGCTGGTAGAATCGCTCGTCCTCGACCGCGACGACGGCGTCGAGCAAGTACGGCGATATCTGATCGAGCTCGACCACCTGGCGGTTCTCGAGGTAGAGGTTGGCAATGAGCTTGCCGTCAGCCGAGTAGACCTTCGTGGTCTGCGCGACGCTGAACTGCGCCGGGTCGGAGACGTCGGGAAGGTCCTCGAGCCAGCCGGACACGACGCCCACCGCGGCGGCGCTGCCGACGCCGGTCGTCAGAAGCGTCACGACGAGCGACAGCGCCAGAAGGGCCCCGAGCGCGCGGAGCGCGGTATGCTTCTTGTGATGTCGGCGAAGACGTCGGCGCCTCGACACGCGAACTCCCTTCGAAGGCCCGCACCATTATGCCTGGGTGTCGCGTCGACCGCCACCACGGACGCGCCGACACGACCTCAGGCATGCACCAGAGAGCAAGTGTATACTGACGCGCTGACCCCGCGCCCCTTTGAAAGCGAACCGTCATGGCCGTCACTGAGCACCCGCCCAAACGCCGCCCGGAGCTCCTCGCTCCGGCCGGTGGCCCCGCCTCGCTCGTCGCCGCGGTCAACAACGGCGCCGACGCCGTGTATGCGGGTCTCGGCACATTCAACGCAAGGCGGGGGGCGGACAACTTCGACGAGCGTTCGCTCGCCGAGGCGACGCGGTTCGCACATCTGCGCGGGGCACGTGTCTACCTCACTGCCAACACGGTGGTGCTGCCCGATGAGATGCAGGCAGCGATCGAGGTCATCGATACCGCGTGGGCGGCAGGCGTCGATGCCGTCATCATCCAGGACCTCGGGCTTATGCGCGTTGTGCGCAAGGCGCTGCCTGAGGTGCGGATACACGCATCCACTCAGATAAACGCCCATAACGCGGCGTCGGTCGCCGCGCTCGCGGAGCTCGGGGCGGCGCGCGTCACGCTTGCGCGCGAGGTTTCGGTGGCCGAGATCCGCGCGCTCGTCAAAGCGGGCGGCGATACCGAGGTGGAGTCGTTCGTGCACGGGGCCCTCTGTTACAGCTACTCGGGGCAGTGCCTGATGTCGTCGATGATCGGCGGCCGATCGGCCAACCGCGGCTTGTGCGCGCAGCCGTGTCGACTGCCGTATGAGCTCATCGATGCCACTGGGGAGACCGTCCCAGTCGAAGGTCGCTATCTCCTCAGCCCCCGCGACCTGGCGGGTATCGCCATGCTCCCCGAGATCGTCGACACGGGCGTGGCGGCGCTCAAGATCGAGGGCCGCATGAAGAGCCCCGAGTACGTCGCTGTCGTCGTGGGCGTCTACCGGGCGGCGCTCGATCGCGCCATCGCGGACCCTGCGGGGTTCGCTGTCACCGAGGCGGAGTGGGAGTTGCTTGCGGAGGCGTTCAACCGTGGATTCACCGACGGCTACCTCGCCGGCATCTCGGACGAGCGGGTGATGAGCCGCCGACGCCCCAACAACCGGGGGGTTCTCGTCGGGCGGGTGGCTCACGCGTCCGGCGGGCGGGCGACCATCGCGCTCGACCGGCAGCTCGCCGCCGAGGACACCATCGAGTTCTGGACGTCGCGCGGGCGTGCAGCGCAGCGTGCGGGTGTGCTGCGCCAGCGCGACGTCGCGATCCTCACGGCGCCGGCGGGCTCGCGGGTGGAGATCGAGACACAGGCGCCCGTCTCGGCGGGGGACCGCGTCTTCCGCGTGGCCAACGCGGCGATGCTCGACGCCGCGCGTCGCACGTTCGAGGGGCGCGACGCGCTCGAGCGACGTGCGACCCCGGTCGACATCCGCGTGCGGGTCGTGAGCGGCAAGCCGCTCGAGGTCGTGGCTTCTGCTGCGGGCGTGGAGGCGTCAGCGACCGGACCCGTAGTGGAGCCGGCTCGGACGAAAGCGGTGACCGCCGATGAGGTCATCGAGCACGTGGGTCGTCTCGGCGGCTCTGGATACGTGGCGGCGTCCTGGGACGTTGATCTCGAGATGGGCGTCGGCGTCGGATTCTCCGCGCTGCACCGCGTGCGTCGGGAGGCGCTCGAGGCACTCGACACGCTGCGGCTCGCTCCATGGTCGGGGCGCCAGCGGCGGCACCCTGTGGTCGCACCGCCGAAGGGACGCGGTCCGTCCCGTCCGGAGGTCCCGGCGCTCGTGGCCGTGACCGACGATGTGGCCGAGGTCGAGGCACTGCTCAGCGCGGGAGCCGATCGGGTCGCGGTCCGCGTCGGCGCGGAGACCGCCGCTCCGCTTCCCGAACACGCGTATGCGCTGGTGCCGCGCATCGCGCACGAGGCCGAGTTCCCGGCGCTCGTCGCGTGGGCCGCCACGGACGGAGAGATCGCGTCGGCGAACCTGGGCTTGCTGCGTGAGGCGGTCATCCGCGGCGCGCGCCTCGAGGCCGATCAGCCGCTCAACGTCGCCAATCCCTGGAGCGCTCGCGCGCTCGACTCGCTCGGCACGCTCTTCGTGTGGGCATCGCCGGAGCTGACCCTCGGACAGATCGAGGCGCTCGTCGGATCGTCACCGCTTCCGGTGGGTGTCGTCGTGTACGGACGCACTGAGCTGATGGTGGCCGAGCACTGCGTGCTGCAGGCCGCCGGTGCGTGTTCCGGGCGCTGCGCGGGATGCGCCCGGCGGCGAGCCTTCTGGACCCTGCGCGACGAAAAGGGCTACGGGTTCCCGGTCACGACCGACATCACTGGCAGGACGCACGTCTACAACGCAGTGACGCTCGATCTCTCCCGTGCGCTCGATCAGGTCGTCGGCACCGGCGTGCACGCCGTCCGCCTCGACTTCAGTACCGAGTCGCGTGAGGAGCGCGTACGCATCGTGGCCGCGTTCAGGGGGCTGCTCCGCGATGTCGCATCCGGACGCGCCCTTCCCGAGCAACCCCTCGTCACACCGGCGACGAGCGGGCACCTGTTCCGTGGGGTGCGGTAAGCGCTACCTGACTTCCACCGAGACAGGCAGACTCGCGACCTGGTCGGTGTCGTCCGTCACCCAGAGCGTGACCGTGTAGATGCCGGCCGCGGTGAACGTGTGGTCCACCGTCTTGCCTTCGATAAGCGGAGAGCCGTCGCCGAACTCCCATGCGTACTTCACGATGGCTCCATCGTCGGTCGACGTCGATGCGTCAAAGCGCACGACTTCGCCCGCTGCCGGAGCGGTCGGAGTGTAGCTGAACAGGGCCGTGGGCGGCTGCGTCTTCGGCGCGCCGCGCGACACGTAGAGCGTGACGACGGTCTGCGTCGTGCCCTGGCTCGGATACCGTGGATCCTGGTCCCCGACGATGCCGACCGGGACGCCCGCCATCTCGCGCTCCTCGACCTTGAACAGCAGCATCAGCTGCTTGAGCAGGGCAAGCGCTTCTTCCTTCGTCTTGCCGATCAGGTTCGGTATGTCGATCACCTCAGGCTCTGCGTGCAGCGGGCACTCGTCGAGCGTCGTGCCGGAGAGGAGCAGCGCCGAGACGGTCTCAGGGCAGAATTCGGTCGCGGCCAGACCGGTCTCGCTGCAGACCTTGGCTGTCGTCAGGCCCTTCGGCCGCTCGAAGTCCGACTTGGGGTATGGCTCTGACGCCTTCTTCATGAAGGCCGCCCAGATCTCGGCTGGGAACGAGCCGCCCGTCACCTTCCTGCCGTGCACGTCCTTCATCTCGATCTGACCTTCGGGGTAGCCCACCCAGACCGCCGCCGAGAGGTGCGGTGTGTAGCCGACGAACCACGCGTCGCGATACTCCTGCGTGGTGCCGGTCTTGCCGGCAGCCGGCCGGCCGATCCTGGCGGCCTTACCGGTGCCCCGTGAGATCACGCCCTTGAGAAGGTCGGTGGTGAGGTATGCGACAGCGGGAGAGACAGCCTCCTCGCCCTCGTACGCGGCCTCTTCGAGAACGGTCCCGTCCGCCTCGGTAACCCGGAGTATGCCGTGAGCGGGCATGTGCGTCCCGGCATTCGCGAGCGTGCCGTATGCGGATGCCATCTCAAGCGGCGACACGCCGCGCTCGAGCCCGCCGAGCGCTATGGCGGGCACCGCCCGGACATCGGTCGTGATGCCGAGGCGCTGCGCCATGTCCACGACCTTATCGGCGCCCACCTCGAGGATGAGCTGCGCGAAGACGGAGTTGATCGACTTCTCGGTGGCGACGCGCAGACGCATCAATCCGCCACCGGACGAGCCGGTGACCTTCCATACCTGACCGCCGGGGATCGTCAGGCGCGCCGGTGCGCTCTCGTATGCCTTCTCGGGGGGGATCCCCTCCTCAAGAGCCGTCGCCAGGACGAACGGCTTGAACGACGAACCCGGCTGGCGATGGCCCTGGACGGCGACGTTGAACTGCTGGGTGTTGAAGTCACGACCGCCGACCATCGCGAGCACCTGGCCGGTCGCCGGGTCGATCGCGACGATGGATGCCGAGGGATCGTCTTCGCGGTCGAGCACGGCCGCGATGGCTTCCTCGGCTGCCGCCTGCATGTCGAGGTCGATGGTCGTGGTGACACGCAGGCCGCCCTTGTACACGGCGTCGGGACCGTACGTGTCGATGAGCGTCTGCTTCACCCACTCGATGAAGTACGGCGCCCTCGTGTCCGTCGGCTCGGCCTGGGCGAGCGCTATCTCGCTCGCGACCGCTTCATCGTAGGTCGCCTGATCGATGAAGCCGAGCTCTCGCATCTGAGTGAGCACGGTGTCGCGCCGCTGACGTCCCGCCTCAGGGTCGATGATCGGCGAGTAGTTCCCCGGTGACTTGATGACGCCCGCTATCACGGCGCTCTCGGCGACCGTAAGCTCCTGGACGTCCTTGCCGAAGTAGGCGTGCGAGGCCGCCTGCACGCCGTATGCACCGTGGCCGTAGTAGATCGTGTTGAGGTACAGCTCAAGGATCTGGTCCTTGGTGTAGTCCTTCTCGAGCCGGTACGCGAGCATCGCCTCCATAAGCTTGCGCTTGAGGGTCTGCTCGTCGGTCACGATGGCATTCTTGACGAACTGCTGCGTGATCGTGGAACCGCCGTGCCGTTTGCCCTCGGTGATGTCCACCCAGAGCGCGCGCATGATGCCGAGCGGGTCGACGCCCTCGTGCTCGTAGAAGCGCTGGTCCTCGGTCGCGATCACGGCCTGGCGCAGCGCTGCCGGGACCTGGTCGAGCGAGACATCGGTGCGGTTCTGCTCGGCGAACAGCTCCGTCAGCACTGCGCCGTCACGGTCGTAGATGATGCTGGTCTGGTCCCGGCCCTTCAGTGGCTGGCTCGGGTCGGGCAGGTCACGGGCGATCGAGGCATACACGACACCGCCGCTGGCCACGCCGATGATGAGCATCAGCGCCAGCGCGATGAGGGTGTAGCGTAGGATCCGACGCCGTTTGCTCGAGGGCTTCCGCCCTTTGGAAGGCCGCGCGCCCCGGGCGGGCGGTCGTCCGTTGCGTCGGGCGGCATCCGGCGTGCGACGGCGTCCGCCGCCCGCGGTCGTCCGGCTGGATGCGCGCTGCTTCGAGGAACGCCGCGCGACTCCCGACCGGGAATCGGCCGAGAAGCCCGAGCGACGCCGGGGCTCCGGAGTGCGCGACGGGCGCTTCCGGGGTCGCGGCTGAGGTTCGCGGCTTCTGTCTCGGTCGCTCATACTAAGATCAGGTCTCCATGGGATCGTGGCGGTCGTGCCTCGTCAGACCGCCTGCGCACGAGAACGGCGCTCAGTCCCCGAATACTGTACACGAATCCGCAGGGGCCGGTGCCGTCCGTCGTGCTAGTATGACCTGCAAACGCTGAGCCAACCAGCCGGCGACGTTCACCGTTCGGCAACAGGCCGTTCACGGGTGCCGCCGCCACTTCCCGAGGAGGTCGAGACGGTGAGCACGACTGCCGAGCAGCTGCACGTCATCCGCAGCGGCATCGCGGATCTTGTGCCGCTCGACGACATGGAGCGCAAGCTCGCATCGGGTCGAACGCTCACCGTCAAGCTCGGCGTCGACCCCACGGCCCCGGACCTCCACCTGGGGCACGCCGTGCCACTCCGCAAGCTTCGTCAGTTCCAGGACCTTGGGCACACGGTCGTGCTGATCATCGGAGACTTTACCGCTCTGATCGGCGACCCCTCCGGGCGCAACAGCACCCGTCCGCCGCTGACGCGTGAGGCGGTAGAGGAAAACGCGACTACCTATATAGCGCAGGCGTTCAAGATCCTGGACTCGGATCGCACGGTGATGCGTCGCAACTCCGAGTGGCTGGCGCCGCTCGGCTTCGAGGAGCTGTTGCGGCTCACGAGCCGCTTCACGGTAGCCAGGATCCTTGAGCGTGACGACTTCCAGAAGCGCTACCGTGACGGCATCGGTATCTCACTGCATGAGCTGCTCTACCCGGTCGCGCAGGCGTACGACTCCGTGGCGATCGAAGCTGACGTGGAGCTGGGCGGCACCGACCAGCTGTTCAACCTCCTCGCCGGACGCGAACTCATGGAGAAGATGGAGCTGGAGCCGCAGGTCTGTCTGACACTCCCGTTGCTCGAGGGCACCGACGGCGTCCAGAAGATGTCGAAGAGCTACGGGAACTACATCGGCCTCACCGACGAGCCGGACGACATGTTCGGTAAGGTCATGTCCATCCCCGATGAGCTCATGGTCAAGTACTACCGGCTGTGCACGCCTCTCCCTGTGAGCGAGATCGATAGTATCGAGGCTGGATTGGCCGATGGGACCGAGCATCCCAACCAGGTGAAGCGCCGGCTCGCGCGGGAGATCGTGACGCTGTACCACAGCGCGCGGGCCGCGCACGACGCTGAGGCGGCGTTCGACCGGGTCTTCAAGGCGCACGAGGTTCCGGCGGATGTGGACGAGGTGCGTGTCACGCTGGATGACACAGTCCACCTGCCAGCTTTGCTTGCGCGCCTCGACCTCGTGTCCTCGAACTCCGAGGGTCGTCGCATGATCGACCAGGGCGCGGTCCGCATCGACGGAACGGTCGTGGCGCCGGGTTCCTACGAGCACGCGCGCGAAGTCATCGACGGGCACGTGCTGCAGGTTGGCAAGCGCCGATTCGCCCGGCCAGTGTCTGGCTGAGGCAGAGGTTTCGGCGACGCCGGTAGCGGGAACGTAGATCATGCTCCAGAGGTTCGGAGTCGTGCTTGCATGCGACCATACCGGATGGTAGAGTATTCAAGCTGCTTCCCGAGCGTTTCGACGAGTGGAGCGCGATCTTGATAAAGCGCATTTCGGCGGGGTCAATCGGATAGGGTCGCGGGCCATCGACGATGGCGGTCGCGAGTCCGCCTGACGCCTCCGAGAAAGAGTTCCGGAGGCGTTCTTGTGCCCGCGGAACAGCCCGGATCGCACTCGACGAGAGTCGTCGAAAAAGGTCGAGAAGAAGCGTTGACAGCGGGGAGCAAGACAAGTAACGTATCCTCTCGCTGCGCCTGAACCTTGAAAA
>NPIE01006988.1_pt1 | contig 31137 bp, 33 predicted proteins | sample 8637661 | NCBI WGS metagenome assembly NPIE01 (sample SAMN07420842, study PRJNA396082) | bioreactor metagenome | isolation source: sample BA12 brine-fed electro-methanogenic bioreactor BA | place: Japan: Kochi | collected 2016-12-09 | reverse complement strand
GACCATGATCGGCGAGAAGGGCGCGGCGATGCTGCTCGAGGACGCGGAGGCCGACGGCGGCTGAGCGCCGCGTTGCAGCGTGCCGCGGAGGCGCCCGATTGATTCGCGTGGGGCCGGCGCCGATACTCGCGCTTCGATCTGACTGAAGCCGATCCCGCCCATGTCGCGTACGACCCTGCCCGAGAAGCGCCTGCATCCCGATATCCGCAAGTTCGTCGCGGAGAATCATCGCGACGTCGTCGACGAGGTCGAGGCCGCCGTCGCCGGACACAAGGTAGTGGTCGTGGGCATGGCCCAGAATCCTCACGTGCGCAAGGCGCGCAAGCTGCTCGATCGTGCCGGCGCGCCGTACCACTATCTCGAGTACGGCAGCTACATGAATCAATGGCGGCGGCGCAACGCGCTGAAGATGTGGGCGGGCTGGCCGACGTTTCCGATGGTGTTCGTCAACGGACAGTTGATCGGCGGCGCGGCCGATCTGTCGCGCATGATCAAGTCCGGGGCCTTCGAGGCCTTGCTCGCCGAGCCCTACGGCGTCTGAGCGGTCGCTGCCGGCGGCTGCGAAAGCCCGATTGACGAGGATCAGTGAACGCATCGGGCCCGATGTTGCCTAATGGACACATTCCCATTGGCCTGATTCGAGCTCATGACCGCAACGGTGTCGACAGACCCCTCGCAGCCGCAGCCCGCGGCGCCTGGTTTGCGGCAGGACGGGATGCCCCTTTCCGATGCAGCGCCGCTCGGCCAGATCGAGCGCGTCGACGGGCCGGTGGTCGACATTCTCTGCGAGCGGCTGCCGGCGATGCACGAGGCATTGTGGGTCGACGGCGACGACGGTGAGCGCTACGTCTTCGAGGCGTACAGCGATCTGGACGAGCGGCGCGTCCGTGCCATCGCCCTGCATCGCACCAGCGGTCTGTGGCGCGGGATGCCGGTCCACGGCACCGGCGCGCCGCTGAGCGTTCCGGTCGGTCCCGGGTGCCTTGGCCGCATGGTCGACGTGTTCGGAGCACCGCTCGACGGCGAAGCGCCGATCGCGGCCACGGACCGGCAGTCCGTGCTGGCGCCCCCGGTGCCGCTGGCGCAGGCCACTGCGAGCAGCGGCGTGCTGGCGACCGGGATCAAGGTGATCGACCTGCTCAGCCCCTTCGTGCGCGGCGGCAAGACCGGCCTGTTCGGCGGCGCCGGCGTCGGCAAGACGGTGCTGCTGACCGAATTCATGAACGCGATCGTGCAGCTGCATCGCGGCGTCTCGGTGTTCGGCGGGGTCGGCGAGCGCATCCGCGAAGGCCACGAACTCTGGCACGACCTGCGCAAGGCCGGCGTGCTGCCGAAGTCGCTGATGGTGTTCGGCCAGATGGACGAATCCCCGGGCGTGCGTTTCCGCGTCGCGCTGACGGCCCTGACCTATGCCGAGTACCTCCGTGACAGCCAGCGCAAGGATGTGCTGCTGCTGATCGACAACGTGTTCCGCTTCGTCCAGGCCGGCAGCGAGATCTCGGGTCTGCTCGGTCGCATGCCGGCGACGGTCGGCTACCAGCCGACCCTGAGTTCGGAAGTCGCCGAACTGCAGGAACGCATCACCTCGACCGACGCGGGCAGCATCACCTCGGTACAGGCGGTCTACGTGCCCGCGGACGACATGACCGATCCGGCCGTCACCGCGATCTTCGCGCATCTCGATACCGTCGTCGTGCTGTCGCGCGACCAGGCCGCCAAGGGCATCTATCCGGCGGTCGATCCGCTGCGCTCCGCCAGCAAGCTGATGGACCGCAGCCAGCTCGGTGCGCGCCACGTCGCCATCGCCGAGGGCGTGCGCGAACATCTGGCGCGCTACCGCGAGCTGGAGGACATCATCGCGATGCTCGGGATGGAGGCGTTGTCCGGCGCCGACCGGCGCATCGTCGGCCGCGCGCGGCGCCTGCAGCGCTACATGACCCAGCCGTTCCACGTCGTCAGTCCGCAGACCGGGATGCCGGGCGCATCGGTCGCGATCGAGGACACGCTCAGGGATTGCGAGGCGTTCCTGCGCGGCGACTACGATCATGTACCCGAGGAACAGTGCTACATGCGTGCGACCATGGAGGGCGTCGGCTGATGGATGCAGTGATCCCCGATGGCGCGGCGGATGTCGAGCGCAGCGGTTTCACCCTGCGCCTGTGCAGCGCGACCCAGCGCCAGCGGATCGAGAATGTCACCAGCTTCGTCGGCGAGGACGCCAGCGGCCAGTTCGGCGTGCTTGCCGGACACGCGCGCATGACCACGGTACTCAACACCGGGCTCGCACGCTACTGCGTGGACGGACACTGGACCTATCTGGCGCTGCCCGGCGCGGTCCTGCATTTCCGCCACAACGAGCTGCACGTCACCGCCAGGCGCTATCTGTGCGGACGGGATCCGGAGCACCTGTCCGAGACCCTGGCCGAGCAGCTGCGCGCCGAGGACGAACGCCTGCACGATTTCAAGGAAAACCTCGGCAAACTCGAGCAGGAAATGATGCGCCGGATCTGGCAAATGGAGCGTGCGTGATGGTCGAGGAACCGGACCGCCGCCTGCACGACACCGTCGAGCGGCAGGCCGAGCGCGAGCGCCGCGCCCGTGCCGAGCGGACGACACTGCTGGCGCATACGGTCTTCCTGGGGACTCTCGGGATCCTGTTCGTGCTGCCGGTGGTGCTGTTGGCGTATCTCGGCAACTGGATCGACGACCAGCACAGCGGGTATTCGGTGCGCTGGACGGTCAGCCTGATCCTGCTCGGCGTGGCGCTGGGCGGCTACAACGTCTACCGCTACATCCGGGAGCATCCCTGATGCTCAGGGCAGCCGACGGCCAGCGTGGGAGGACCGGCTGATGGACAACGCGGTCCTGTTCCACGTGTTCGGTTTCGGGATCACCCGGACGGTCGTCACGACCTGGGGTTTGATGGTGCTGCTGGCGATGCTGAGCTGGATCGGCACCCGGCGCCTGTCGATGACGCCGGGGCGCTGGCAGACCGTACTCGAGGGCGCGGTGGAGGCGATCGACAACGCCATCCGCGCGGTCCTGCCGCAGCCGCCGCCGGGGCTGGTGGCCCTGGTCGGCACGTTCTGGATCTTCATCGTCTTCGCCAACCTCACCGGCATCATCCCCGGGCTGTCGTCGCCGACCGAGGATCTGTCGCTGACCTCGGCGCTCGCGCTCATCGTGTTCGCGTCGGTGCACTGGTTCGGCATCCGCGCCAACGGACTGCGCGGCTTCCTGCGGCAATACCTCGAGCCGAACCCGGTGATGCTGCCGTTTCACATCATCAGCGAGCTGTCGCGGACGCTGTCGCTGGCGGTCCGCCTGTTCGGCAACATCATGAGCCTGGAGATGGCCGCGCTGCTGGTGTTGATCGTCGGCGGCCTGCTGGTGCCGGTACCGGTCCTGATGCTGCACATCGTCGAGGCGCTGGTGCAGGCGTACATCTTCGGCATGCTGGCGCTGGTCTACATCTCCGGCGGCATCCAGTCGCACCAGGCCGTGGCGCAACGGCGGGCGGCGACGCAGTGATCCTCTCCAATCGAACAACCATACATGCAAGAGGTAGACGGGCATGAGTGACATGAGCTTATTCGCGACGCTGTCCACGGCCACCGCGTTGATTGCGATCGGCATCGGCGTGCTGGGGCCGGCGTTGGCGATGGGCAAGGCGATCAGCCAGGCGATCGACGCCCTCGCGAGGCAGCCGGAGGCGGAAAAATCCATCACGCGGACGCTGTTCATCGGTCTGGCGATGATCGAGTCGCTGGCGATCTACGTGCTGGTGGTGGCGCTGATCGTCCTGTTCCGCAATCCGTTGCTCGAATACCTCTTGAACTAGGCCGGAGAAGCGGACGTGGAACTCGACGGGACCACATTCGTCCTCGAGATCATCAATTTCCTGATTCTCGTCTGGATCCTCAATCGCCTGCTGTACAAGCCGGTGATGCAGGTGATCGAGCGTCGCCGCGCCGCGGTTGCGGCGACGCTCGAGGAAGCCCGGCAGCGGGAGGCGCAGGCCGAGGCGCAGAAAGCCCAGTACGAAGGGCGGATGACCGAGTGGGACAAGGAACGCGAGACCGCACGCGCGCATCTGGACGCCGAACTGGCGGAACTGCGCCAGCAGCGCATGAGCGCGCTGGAGCAGGCGCTCGAAGCCGAACGCGAGCGCCAGGCGGTCGTCCAGCAACGCCTGCAGGACGAGCATGCACGGGCGGTCGAGGAACAGGCGATCGCGCAGGGCGGCGAGTTCGCCGCACGCCTGCTGCAGCGGCTCGGTGGGCCGGCACTGGACCAGCGCATCGCCGAGCTGGTGATCGAGGATCTCGCCGCCCTGTCCGACGAACGCCGTGCCGCGTTGTCAGGCGAACTGGGCGCGAAGGATGCGGAGGTCGTCATCACCAGCGCGCATGCGCTGCCGGCCGCGCTGCGCGAGCGCCTCGACCAGACCCTGGCCCAGCTCGGCGGCGCGCAACTGCCGCCCCGCCGCTACGAGGTCGACGACGGCCTGATCGGCGGGCTGCGCATCGCGATGGGGGCATGGGCGCTCAAGGCCTCGGTTGCCGACGAGCTGGCCTATTTCCAGAGTGGCATCGCCGGTGGCTGAGGCGTCGTCCCTGATCGCGGCACGCGATGCGGCGCTGCGCGGATACCGCTTCGGCCTGCGCGTGCAGGAACGCGGGCGGGTGGTCTCCGTCGGCGACGGCACCGCGTGGATCGAAGGTCTGCCGTCGGCGCGGGTCGACGAGCGGGTGCAGATTGCGGACGGCAGCGAGGCGGTGGTGTTTCAGCTGGCGCCCGGAAAGATCGGCGCGATCCTGCTGCGCCAGACCCCGGCGCTGAAGGCGGGGCTCGAAGTCCAGCTCATCGGCGGTGGCCTGGAGATCGGCGTCGGCAACGCCCTGCTCGGGCGCGTCGTCGATCCGCTCGGCGAGCCGCTCGACGGCTTGCCCGCCCCCCGCACCCAGGCGCGCCGGCCGCTCGACGCGGCGTCGCCGCGCATCATCGACCGCGACTTCGTCACCCGGCCGCTCTACACCGGCTGCAAGATCGTCGACACCATGCTGCCGGTCGGCAAGGGTCAGCGGCAGCTGCTGATCGGCGACAACGGCACCGGCAAGAGCGCGCTGGCGCTGGACGTGGTCGTCAATCAGCGCGGCCGCAACGTGCGCTGCGTCTACGTCCTGATCGGACAGAAGCGGTCGTCGGTGGTGCAGACCATCGAGACCTTGCGGCGTACCGGCGCGCTCGCGCATACCACGGTCGTCGTCGCCGAGGCCGGCGCCGCCCCCGGGCTGAAGTATCTGGCGCCGTTCGCCGGCTGCGCGATCGCCGAAGCCTGGACCGCCAACGGCTGCGACACCCTGGTGGTCTACGACGACCTGTCGACGCATGCGCGCACCTATCGCGAACTGTCGCTGCTGCTGCGCCGGCCGCCGGGCCGCGAGGCCTACCCCGGCGACGTGTTCTACCTGCATGCGCGCCTGCTCGAACGGGCCACCTGCATGGCGTCCAGCCACGGCGGCGGCAGCCTGACCGCGCTGCCGATCATCGAGACCGAGCAGGGCGAGATCGCGGCGTACATCCCGACCAACCTGATCTCGATCACCGACGGCCAGATCCTGTTCGACGAGCGCCTGTTCGCGCGCGGCATCCGCCCCGCGATCGACATCAGCCGCTCGGTCTCGCGCATCGGCGGCAAGGCGCAGGATGCCGCGATCAAGCGCGAAGCCGGGCGCATGAAACTCGACTACCTGCAGTTTCTGGAACTGGAAGTCTTCACCCGCTTCGGCACCAAGCTCGAGGCGACGATGGAGCAGCGCATCGCCCGCGGCCGCCTGCTGCGGGAGATCCTCAAGCAGGACCGCCTCGATCCGCTGACCATCGAGGCGCAGCTGGCGTGGCTGATCGCGTACAACGAAGGCATGCTCGACGGCCGTTCCGGCGACACGCTGCTCCAGGCCCTGCAGGCCCTGCGTGAGGGCAGTGCGACCGACGCCGCGCCGGACCTCAACGCCAAGCGGGAGGCCTGGGTTGGCGCGGTGGCGGACTGGCTGGGCCGGGGATGAGCCGGCGCCGCGAGGTCGTCAACCGGATCGGCGGTCTGTCCGAGATCCGCGAGGTGCTCGGCGCGATGAAGGGCCTGGCCCTGGTCGAGCTGCGCCGGGTCGGACAGATGATCGACGCACAGCGCGAATCGGTCCGCGAGATCGAGATCGCTGCGGTCGACTTTCTCAGCTCGTTCCGGGACACGGTGGCGCCGGGCGTCCAGCCGCAGCAGGACATCTGGTGCGTGATCGGCTCCGAACGCGGGTTCTGCGGCGATTTCAACGCCGAGGTGCTCGCCGCGCTGAGCGACCGCGCCGCAGGCGGGCACGCGGAGGACGTGGCCCCGCATGCCCGCATCGTCGTCGGCTCGCGGCTCGCGGAAGCATGGCCGGACGAGGCCCCGCCGTCCTGCGTCGTTTTCGGCGCCAGCGTCGCCGACGAGGTTCCGGGTGTGCTGAACCGCATCCTGGATGCGGTCAACCGCGCCCTCGCGGCGCTGCCGGCCAAGGGCGCCGCCGGCCTGATCGTCGTGCATCAGACGCCGAACGGGGTGGTGTTCCGCCGCCTGTTGCCGCTGCCGGAGCCGCGCGCCTCCGCGCGCCGCGGCGGCTATCCGCCGGAGCTGACGCTGCCGCCGCGCGAGTACTTTGCGGCCCTTGCCGACCATTACCTCCACGCGCTGCTGCACGAGGTCGTGTTCGATTCGCTGCTGGAGGAGAACCAGCGCCGGCTCCAGCATATGGACCGCGCGCTGCACAAGCTCGAGGAGGAGCTCGACATCCTGCGGCGTCGCCAGAACCAGCTGCGTCAGGAGGACATCACCGAGGAGATCGAGGTCATCCTGCTGACCAGCGCCTAGATCCCGATTGCGATCGCGCCCGTCCCGTGCGTACATCGTGTGCGCCCGGCCCCGTGTCATCCACACACTCCGCATCAGGAACCCGACATGATCAAGCTGATCGTCGCGATACACCGTCTTCCCGACATGAGCCCCGAGGCCTTCCACCGGCACTGGCGCACGCAGCACGCCGAGCTGGTGAAGAACAATCCGGCGACGCGGAAGTACGTGCGCAAGTACGTGCAGTGCCACACCACGCCGGAGAGTTACGAGCAGGACGAGGTGGCTTACGACGGAACCGCGGAGCTGTGGTTCGACAGCGCCGCTGATCGCGACGCGTTCTTTTCGGACCCCGACTACCTGGCGACGATCCGGCCTGACGAGGGGCGGTTTGCGGACATGACCCGCACGGTGTTCTTCGTCACCGAGGAAGAGCCGGTTTTCGACGCCACGGCGGCGCGGTAGGCGATGGCCGCCGGATCGCCCGCGCATACGGGCAGTTGCCTCTGTGGCGGCGTGCGCTTCGAGATCGAAGGGCCGCTGGCCCCGATCCAGGTCTGCCACTGCGCGCAATGCCGCAAGGCGCAGGGTGCGCCGTTCGCGACCAATATCCCGGTTGCGCGCAGCGCCTGGCACCTGCTTGCCGGCGCCGAGCTGCTGAGCGGCTACGAGTCGAGCCCAGGCAAGCACCGCGTGTTCTGTCGGCGCTGTGGCGCGCCGGTGCTGAGCCGCCGCGACAGCCTGCCGGACGTCGTCCGTATCCGTGCGGGCCTGCTCGACGAGCCGATCGCGACACGGCCGGGCCTGCATTTCCACGTCGCGTCGAACTGCCAGTGGTGGCCGATCGACGACGCGCTGCCGCAGTATCCGGACGCCTGTCCGCCGCCGGAACGGGCCTAGGCCGCGCGCGGTAGAAAATTCGCCCCATGTCCTCCGGGTGACATGCGGCGATGCCACACTGGACGGCTGAACCCATTGTCGCCGTCGCGTCCGGGAGCGCGGAACGCGGCGCCATCTGCTTCGCGGGGAGCCATGAAACGTCGTCAATTCCTGAAATCGGGTGCCGTTCTGCTGGCGGCACCGCTGCTGCCGGCCTGCGGTGACAGTTCGCGGCCGGGTGGGGGCTCCGAGCCGGTCCCCTCCGGCAATCTCGACGACAGCGGCATGGACTTTCCGCTGGTGCTGCCGCTGCCGTTCGCGCACGGCGTCGCCTCGGGCGATCCGCTCGCCGACCGCGTGATCATCTGGACCCGCGTCACCGAGTCCACGCCGTCGGCGGCGGAGATTGCGGTCGGCTGGGAGGTCGCGGAGACGCCGGCGTTCGCGTCCGTCGTCGCGTCCGGAACCCAGCGCACCCGCGCCGATCGCGACTGGACGGTCAAGGTCGACGTCACCGGCCTGTCGCCGGCGACGACCTACTACTACCGCTTCCGTGCCTTCGGCGAGACGTCGATCACCGGGCGCACGCGCACCGCGCCGGCGACGATGGTTGACGAGGTGCGTTTCGCCGTCGTCGCCTGCTCCAGCTACTGGTCGAGCTACTGGAGCGGCTACGGCCATCTGGCCGCGCGCAACGATCTGGACCTGGTCCTGCACTGCGGCGACTACATCTACGACTTCGTCGACCAGGACGAGGAGGTCCGGGCGCGCCTGGACCGCAAGGACATCAACGACGTCGACTACCGCGACTGGCTGAGCCTCGACGAGGTGCGGCGACGCTACGCGCTCTACCGTTCCGATCCCAATCTGCTGCGCGCGCACCAGCAGCATCCGTGGATGATCGTCTGGGACAACCACGACATCGACCCCGGTTTCGGCAACGAGCTGGACAGCCCGATCGATCCGGCGACCAGCACCTGCACGCTGGCCGACACCATGCGTGCGTTCCACGAGTGGACGCCGACGCGGCCGGTCAGGGCCGACGGGTCCGGCGAATTCGTCCTCGCCGAGAACGGCGAGTATCCGCAGCCGCCCGACCCGCGCCTGATCTACCGCCGGTTGTCGTACGGGCCGATGGTCGACTTCTTCGGTATCGACACCCAGAGCAATCTGCCGCGCTACGGTGCCGAGGTCGATGCCAGCCATCTGGCCGAAGGTGCGCCGAGTCTGTTCGGACGCCGCCAGTTCGAATGGTTCACCGCCGGCATGCTCGATTCGCAGCAGGCCGGGACGCTGTGGCGCGTGGTCAACAACCAGACCTGGCTGGCGCCGGTGGATCTGCCGGATCTCGCCGACGGCATTCCGTTTCCGAAGATCGGCATCTCGCGCTGGACCGACTACACCGCGGAGCGCGCGCTGCTGTGCGAAACGCTGCGCGGCGCCAATGCCGCGGCCGTACGTGTGCACAACAACATCTTCGTGTCGGGCGATGCGCACGGCAACCTCGGCTCGGACCTGATCGAGGACGCGCCGCTGTTGAGCAGCTATGTGTCCGGCCTGGTGGTGCCGAACCCGCGCCAGGGCTCGACCGCGCTCAACGCGCTGGCCGGGTGGGGCCGCGCGACCACCGCGGCGATCGGCCCGCTGAGCACGCGTGCCGACTCGGTCGGCGTCGAGTTCGCGCCCAGCTCGATGGGGCGCGGCGGCGCCGACGAGCTGATCGCCAACGCCCTCGGCGTGGCGCCGGACAGCGCGATCAGCGTCGGCGGCGCGCGTGCCTTCGAAGGCGCGCTGATCGGACTGAACAAGAACGTGCAGTTCATCGAATGGGTCGATCACGGCTACGGCATCGTCAGCCTGACCGCCGAGCGCGCGATCTTCGAGTACTGGTGGCAGGACAAGCTCACCGCGGGTTCGCCTGACGTGCTCGGCTACCAGATGGTGTGCTGGGCCCAGGCCGACGCGGGCACGGTGCCGCCGCGCTTCCAGGACCAGATCGACAGTGTCACCGCGCATGGCATGAGTGTCGCGGCGACGGTCGGCAGCCGCAGCGCCGAACCCGCGCCGCTCGACGAGCGCCTGGTCGAGCCGCGCTGATCGCGCGCGCCGGCGTGGTCTTTGCGTATGCTTGTGGCATCGCCGAAGACCCAGATCCCGGCCATGACGCAGTCCAAGCCCTCCACCCGCCTCGGCGACGCCGCCGAACCGACGCCGTCCGCGGCGCACGGCACCATCGTGCCCTGCGGATTCGAGCCGCATCCGCTGATGCGCGGTCCGCATGCGCAGACGGTGCTGCCGACATTGCTGCGACCGACCCCGCGCCTGACGCTGCGCGCCGAGCGCCTGGAACTGCCGGACGGCGATTTCGTCGATCTGGGCTGGGCCGGTCCGGAGCAGGGCGACCGCATCGCCGTGCTGGTCCACGGCCTCACCGGCGGGTTTCAGTCCAAGTACCTGCGCGGAACGGCGCGCCTGCTGATCGCGCGCAACTGGCGCGTGGTGGCGATCCAGCTGCGCGGCGGCAGCGACGAGCCGAACCGGCATCCGCGCGCCTATCACCACGGAGACACCGGCGACCTGCGCTTTCTGTGGCAGGAGCTGCAACGCCGCGAGCCGGGCGTACGCGTCGCCGCCGTCGGCTGGTCGATGGGTGCGAACATCGTGCTCAAGGCGCTCGGCGAGGAAGGGGACGCCGCGCCGGTGGTCGCCGCCGCGGCCGGTTGTGCGCCGTTCCGGCTGGAGGTCTGCGCCAACAAGCTGCGCAAGGGCTCCGCGCGGCTGTACCAGAAGCGCTTGATGCGCGATCTGGTCGCGCTGGTCCGGCGCAAGAACGCCGCGGTGCCGGTGCCGGACTTCGTCGATCTCGAGCGCACCGTCCGCGCCGCCGATTTCTTCGAGTTCGACGACGCGTATACCGCGCCGATGAACGGCTTCAGGGACGCGCTGGACTACTACGCGCGCTGCGAGTGTGCGCCGTTCCTCAAGGACATCCGCCGCCCGACGCTGATCGTCAACGCCAGGGACGATCCGTTCATGACGCCGGCGGTCCTGCCCAGCGCCGACATGCTCGCGCCGGGGGTGACGCTGGAGGTGTCCCGGCGCGGCGGGCACGTCGGCTTCGTCGCCGCCGGTGCCCGTGGCGAACCGGTGTTCTGGATGGAGCGGCGCTTCGCCGACTATCTCGACGCGACGGTGCCGGTCTAGGCGTTTCAGCCGCCGCGCGGAAATTCGGTCGCCAGCGACACCGGTTCCCAGGCGTCGAGTTCGCGTGCGGTGCGCGCGAGCTTGTCGCGGATCCGCTCGACCGACAGCGCGCCCATCGGCAGGCGCAGTGGCGGCCGCTCCGACTCGACGATCTCGATCATCGCGCGGGCGGCCCGCAGCGGGTCGCCCGGCTGCGTTCCGGAGTAGCCGTTGAGCATCTCGATGGTCTTGTGCGCGGTTTCGGCATAGGCGTCGATGCGCTGCCGCGGCGTCACCAGCGACGGCCCGGCCCAGTCGGTGCGGAACGGCCCCGGTTCGATCAGGGTCACGCGCACGCCGAACGGCCCCAGCTCCAGCGCGAGGGCCTCGGACAGCCCTTCGAGTGCGTACTTGCTGGCGTTGTAGATGCCGAGGCCCGGCGTCGACACCATGCCGGCAACCGACGAAATCTGCAGGATGTGTCCGCTGCGCTGCTGGCGCAGCGTCGGCAGCGCAGCGCGCAGGACGTTGAGCACGCCGAAGACATTGGTGTCGAACTGCGCGCGCGCTTCGGCATCGCCGAGTTCCTCGACCGCGCCGGCGAGTCCGTAGCCGGCGTTGTTGACGACGACGTCGATGCGGCCGAAGCAGCGCAGCGTCGCGTCGACCGCGCCGTTGACCGCCTGCGCGTCGCAGACGTCCAGCGGCAGCACCAGCACGCGATCGCCGCCGATCTCCTCGAGGCTGCCGAGCGTGTCGACGTTGCGTGCCGTGGCGACGACGCGGTCGCCGTGCTGCAGCACGGTTTCGGCCAGCGCGCGGCCGAGGCCCTTGGAGCATCCGGTGATGAACCAGACGCGCGTCAGCGTGTTCATGATCGTCTCCTGCTCGCGGGATCTGCGGTGCCAGTATGCCAACAATGCCGCGGCGGCCGTGTGAACGTCCGCCGCGGTACGGCGTCGGGCTTCAGGTCACCGCGACGCGCCAGTCGGAATGACGGTCGGCCGTCCGCCCCGGTGCCGGTCCCTCCTGCACCGCCTTGAGCGCCGCCGCCAGATCCGCCGTCAGGCCGGTGTCGGGAAAGGTCAGGAAGCGCCGGTCGTCGCTGATCTCGGTGATGCGGACCAGACGCGCCGCGGTGCCGACGCCGAATGCGGTGCCGAGCACGCCTGCGGTCTGTGCCGCCGCAAGTTCGTCGAGCGACACCGCTTGCTCGCTGACGCGCGTGCCGGTTTCGCGCAGCAGCCGGATCACGCTGTCGCGGGTGATGCCGGCGAGGATGGTGCCGTCCAGCGGCGGCGTCAGCACCTCGGCGCCGATCTGCACGAACAGGTTCATCGTGCCGGCCTCGCCGAGCTGGGTGTGCGTGGCGGCGTCGAGCCACGCGACATCGTCGTAGCCGCGTTCGCGCGCGCGCAGCAGTCCGCCGATGCCGGCCGCGTAGTTGGCGCCGGTCTTGGCGGCGCCGAGCCCGCCCGGTGCGGCGCGGATCAGCTCCGGCTCCGCCCACAGCCGCAGCGTCTTCGGCGCCGGATCGCTGCACGGCATCACGGCGATGCTGAAACGGTGGTGATGCGCCGGCCGCAGGCCCAGGCACTCCTCGTCGGCGAACAGGGTCGGGCGCAGGTACAGCGCGCCGCGGCCATGCGGCGGGACGTAGCGCTCGTGGACCTGCACCGCGAGCCGCGCGAGCTGCATGAACAGCTCGTCCGGTGGCTCCGGCATCGCCAGCCGCCGCGCGCTGTCACGCAGGCGTCGCGCATGGTCGAACGGGCGGAACAGGTGCACGCGGCCGTCATGGGCACGGTAGGCCTTGATGCCCTCGAACACCGACAGGCCGTACTGCGTCACGCCACTGGCGACCGCGACCGGTGCCGCGGCGCGGGGCGTGACCACCGGTGCGGCCCAGCCGGCGGAGTCGCTGTGGCCGGCCTCGACCAGATAGGGGCCGAGGTGCTGGCCGAAGCCGAGGGCTTCGGGCTCCGGCCAGTCCGGTGGCAGGGGCGCGGGGATCAGGTCTTCGGGTGGAAGGTGCATGGCGGGGGTTCCGGGTTGGGTCTGGGGGGCTAGTGCACGGTTTCGGTGTTGGCGCGGCCGGGGATCACCATCGGCAGCACCTGCTCGTCGGTGGCGATCGGCGCGCGGATCAGCATCGGCCCGGGCTGGCGCAGGGCTTCGCCGAGCACCATCGCCGGATCGCGCGTCGCGCCGAGGTCGATCGCCGGCATGCCGAAGGCCTCGGCGATCGCGCACAGTGCCGGCGGCTGTTGGTACAGCGAACCGACGGTGCGTCGCTGGAAGAACAGCTGCTGCTGCTGATGCACCAGGCCCAGCGCGGCGTTGTCCATCACCACGACCTTCACGTCGAGCTGCAGGTCGGCCAGCGTCGCCAGCTCCTGCAGGTTCATCAGCATGCTGCCGTCGCCGGAGAAGCAGACCACCGGGCGCTCCGGCGCAGCCAGTGCCGCGCCGATCGCGGCCGGCAGGCCGAAGCCCATCGTGCCGAGGCCGCCCGAGGTCAGCCAGTTCTGCGGCTGGGTGAACGGGAAGTGCTGCGCGGCCCACATCTGGTGCTGGCCGACGTCGGTGGTGACGATCGCATCCGGCCCGAGCGCGGCCGCGGTCGCGGCCACCAGCCCGGCGGGCCGGCGCACATCGTCGATCCCTTCGAGGTCATCCGGCATCTCGCGCCGCAACTGCGCGATCCGTGCATGCCACTGGCGGCGGGGCTGCTGGCGCACCGCTTCGGTCAGCGCCGCCAGCGCCGCCGCGGCGTCGGCCTCGATCGTCACGTCGGCGCGACGCAGCTTGCCCAGCTCGTGCGTGTCGGTGTCGACATGGATCACCCGGGCGCGCGGCGCAAAGCGGTCCGCGCGTCCGGTGGCGCGGTCGTCGAAGCGTGCGCCGACCGCGATCAGCAGATCCGATTCCTCGATCGCATGATTGGTGAAGCGGGCGCCGTGCATGCCGAGCATGCCCAGCGACAGCGGATGGTCGTAGGGCATCGCGCCGAGCGCCATCAGCGTCATTGTCGTCGGCAGTCCGGCGCGCTCGGCCAGCGCGCGTGCGCGCCAGTGTGCACGCGCCGCGGTCACGCCGCCGCCCAGGTACAGCACCGGACGTTGCGCCGCGTTGATCAGTTCGACGGCGCGGGCGATGGCGTCGGCGTCGGGTTCCAGCGCCGGATCCGGGCGCGTCGGCGGCGGCAGCCCGGCGATCTTCAGGCGCTCGGTCTGCACGTCCTTGGGCACTTCGATCACCACCGGGCCCTTGCGGCCGCTTTCGGCGATGCGGAAGGCCTCGGGGAGCACGTCGAGCAGGTCCTCGGCGGCACGCACCTCGAAGTGCGCCTTGGTCACCGAATCGACCAGGTAGCCGGTGCGGATCTCCTGGAACGCATCGGTTCCGATCAGGGGGCGCGGCACCTGTCCGGCGATGCACACCAGCGGCACCGAATCGGCCTTGGCGTCGGCCAGCGCGGTGAGGATGTTGGTGACACCGGGGCCGGAGGTGGCCAGGCACACGCCGGCGCGACCGGAGACGCGCGCCATGCCCTGCGCGACGAAGCCGGCGCCCTGTTCGTGGCGCGCGAGCACGTGCAGCAGGCGCGAGTCGTCGAGCGCGCGGTACAGCGGCAGCAGTGCGCCGCCGGGAATGCCGGCCACGTGGGTGACGCCCTGGCGCTCCAGATAGCGGGTGATCAGTTCTGCGCCGTTGATGTCCATCTCGGGTCCCTCTCGGAAGACCCGTCGGTGCTGGGTGTCGGCGCAGGTGGTGCAAAAAGAAAACCCCCGCCGACTTGCGCCGGCGGGGGTTGGATTTCGTACAGCGTCCCCTACGGCGCGTCGCTAACGGCGACGACCGATACGATGGCGAGGACGATGTGCTTGTTTGCGTTCATGGTCGTGAAGACTTGATTCGGCGCGGAATCTAGCGGCGCCGCGGCGCGCTTGTCAACTCCGGGCCGCGGTATCGCGCCCGTGCCCGGCGGCGCGTGGCGGAAACGCGGGATCGGGCAGCGCGTCGCGCACCTCGGGGCGGAGCCGGTCCATGCGGTAGCCGTTGCCCAGCGTGCGCCAGAGCCCGCAGTCCAGATCGCTGCTGCCGAACAGCCAGTCCGCCAGCGGGATCGTCAGGTTCATGTTCCACGTCGACATCAGTGCGTGATGGTGGTGGATCCAGTGATTGCGCCGCATCGTGTTGACCGCCGGCAGCCGCCGCAGCAACGGGTGCTCGGGCAGGTGCGCGGCGGTATGCAGGATCTCGTAGAGCAGGTAGTGGCTCATGCCGCCGGCCATCCAGATCCACATCGCGTCGCGCCCGAAGGGCAGGCTCCAGAGGGCGCCGAGCAGCAGGTGGATCGCGGCGATGCCGAGGACCGCATACGGCGGGAAGAAGATGATCCGGTACTCGCGGTGCGAGTCGACCGTCATGCAATCCTGCGTGAAGTAGTGATGATGCTCGACCGTATGCCGGTGCCACAGCGCGCTGAGCGCGGGGATGCGCCGGTGCAGCACGTACTTGTGCAGCGCCCATTCGCCGAGATTGGCGACTGCGAACGCGACGGCGAAGCTCAGCCAGGCCCAGCCGCCGCGATCGACCTGCGCCAGCACGACGCCGATGTAACCGAGGCCGGCTCCGGCGATCCAGGCGCCATGCAGCCAGCCGCTGTAGCGTGGCGAGATCTTCTGCTGGTACTCGGCGCGAAAAGCGGCCTGGCGTGCGTCCATTGCTGCGGTCAGATGCCGGTTCGGACCGCCATCATCGCGCGGCGTCCGCGGCGGGGGAAGTCGCGCGCTATGGCGCGTCGGCTGGCGGCAGACGGTGGACCAGCACGACGCCGCCCTTGCGGTATTCCTCCCGCAGCGGCGCGTCGCCGAGCAGCGACTGCATCTGCGCGAGCTTGTCGGCGCGCACGAAGGCCAGCTCGCCGGGCTGCGGCAGGCGTCCCGGCGTCGGGGCGCCCCGGTAGACGCTGAACGTCGGCAGGTAGGTGGCGTAGCGCACCGCCGGCAGGCCGAGTGCGCGGGCGCGCAGCGCCGCCTGTCGGGTCGGCTCCTGCTGCGCCGCCGCGAGCACGGGGCCGACCGCGAGCCACAGCGTCAGCGTGCACATCGCCGCGGTGGTCAGCAGTCCGGCCAGCGGACGCAGGCGCAGGGCGAGGATCGCGGTCGCCAGAGCGGCGATGCTCAGTACGTGGTAGCCGGGGCCGAAGGCGGCGATCGCCTCGGCGATCACGCCGGCTTCCCAGGCGCGCTTCGGCGGGGTCTCGATCATCGGCAGGATCCATGGCAGCGCCACGAACAATGCCAGCAGGATCCAGCCCGGTGCCAGCAGCCAGCCGCGCGCCGGCAGCCGGTGGACATTGAGGCCGAACAGCACGAACAGCGGCGTCGCGCCGTACAGCAGGTAGTGCGGCAACTGGGTGCCGGAGAACGAGAACAGCACGAACACGGTCGCGAACCAGACGATGCAGAAGCGCCCGAGCGCACCGCCGAACAGGCCCTGCTTGACCGCGCCGGGCAGCAGTGCCACGAATGGCCACACGATCACCGGCAGCGCGATCAGGTAGTAGTACGGCTTGCCGCCGTGGCCCTGCAGGGTGTTCTGGTAGCGGCCCAGATTGTGGTCGAACAGGAAGTGACGGATGAACTCGCCGCCGTCCGACTGCCAGCACATCACGCCCCAGGGCAGCACCACCGCGAGCAGGATCAGCCAGCCGCGCCATTCGAACACCCCGCCGAGCCACTGTCGCCAGCGCCCGTCCCACAGCGCGTAGAGCAGGCTCACCAGCAGCGGAATCGCGATCGCGACCGGTCCCTTGGTCAGTACGCCGAGGCCCATCCACAGGTAGGCGCGCAGCACCGGCGCGCGGCGCCCGGATTCGAAGTGGCGATAGATGTCGAGCAGCGCTGCGGTCAGCAGCAGGTCGAGGATCGCGTCTGCGGTCGCGGCATGGCCGATGATGCTCGGCATCGGCGACAGCGCCAGTGCGGCGGCGGCCAGCCAGGCGGCGCCCTGATTCTGGCTGCGCGCGCGGACGAAGCCGAAGAGCATCAGCATCCACAGGCTTGCCGCAAGCATCGACGGCAGGCGGAAGGCGAATTCATGCGGGCCGAGCGCCGCGACCGCCAGGCCCTGCAGCCAGTAGCTGAGCATCGGCTTGTCGTAGCGCGGCTCGCCGTCGAGCGTGGTCGTCAGATAGTTGCCGCTGTCGAGCATCTCCAGCGTGGCCTGGCTGAACGCCCCCTCGTCGAGATCGAACAGCGGCAGCTGCCAGCTGCCGATCCAGAAGCCGACGAAGGCCAGCGCCGCGAGCAGCACGGCGTTGCGAAGAGCGGGATTCATGGCTCGGGTCTACGTTCCGGGCGGGGACGGATGCGCGGGGCTCAGGCGGCGGTGGACTCGCGACGCGGAGGCGGTGTCTGCGGGACGTGCCAGGCCTCGTCACCGCCGGCCTGCGGCAGGTGGCCGACCGGTTCCTGCGGACGGCCCTGGTGGAACACGCGGGTCAGCATCTCGGCGACGACGCCGGTGGTGATGAACTGCACCGCGAACATCAGCAGCAGGATCGCGGTGAAGAAGGCCGGGCGCGTGCCGATGGGTTCCCCGAGCACGAACTTGCACCAGGCCAGATAGGTCGCGAGGACGCCGCCGAATCCGGCGAAGACCAGGCCGAGGCCTCCGAAGAAGTGCCCGGGGCGTGCCTGGAAGCGCAGGAAGAAGAACACCGTCAGCAGGTCGAGCAGCACGCGGAAGGTGCGTGAAATGCCGTATTTGGACGCGCCGATGGTGCGCGCATGATGCGCGACGTCGATCTCGCCGATGCGGTCGGGCGAGGTCACCATCGCCGCCCACACCGGGATGAAGCGGTGCATCTCGCCGTACAGGCGCACCTTCTTGATCACCTCGGCGCGATACAGCTTCAGCGAGCAGCCGTAGTCGGAGATGCGCACGCCGGTGACGCGCGCGATCAGGCGGTTGGCGATGCTCGACGGCAGTTTGCGCAGCAGCCACGCGTCCTTGCGGTGGGCGCGGCGTCCGCACAGCACGTCGAGGTCACGTGCGTCGATGGCCTCCGCCATGCCGGGGATGTCGGCCGGATCGTTCTGCTGATCGCCGTCCATCGTCGCGATGATCTCGCCGCGGGCGGCGTCGATTCCGGCCTGCATCGCAGCGGTCTGGCCGCTGTTGCGGGCGAAGTGCAGCGCGCGTACGTGCGGACCGAATTGCGCCTGCGCCTGTTTCATCTCGCGGGCGGTGGCGTCGCGGCTGCCGTCGTTGACGAGGATCAGCTCCCAGCGCGCCGGATAGGCGGTCAGGGCCGCGTGGACGCGCTCGACCAGCGGGATCACGTTGCCCGCTTCCTGGTACATCGGAATCACGATCGACAGCGATTTGGAACTCACTTGAGGGTCTCCTGGGCACCGGCGTGCGCCGGCGACTTGCGCAGCGTCAGGCCGTAGGCGCCGCCGGCCAGCGCCGCGAACAGCAACAGCGCGTGCAGCTGCACGGCCGCGGACAGGGCATTGCTGAAATCCGGACGTAGCGCAGACAGGCCGAACAGCACGCCGGCTTCGTAGGTGCCGGCGCCGAGCGGTGCGTGGATCGGCAGCACCGCGGCGACGTCGCCGCCGAGCGCGCCGAGCAGACCCATCCAAGGCGACACCGACAGCAGCATGCCGAGCGCGGCCCCGAGCGCGAGCAGCTTGACGCTCCAGGCGCCCCAGCTCAGCAGCAGGTCCAGTGCGATCGCGCGCGGTGCCCGCGGGGTTGCCGACAGCAGTTGCGCGATCTTGGGAATGCGCCGCGCCAGGTGCGGCGCCAGCAGGTAGCCGATCGCCGGCAGACACAGCCCTCCGGCGAGCATCGCGGCGCCGAGCCAGCGCAGGTCGGCGCGGCCGCTGCCGAGCGCGCCGATCCCGGCCAGCGTCGCCAGCACGTGCAGATCCTGCGCGCGCAGCCACAGCAGCACACCGGTCCCGCGAGCCAGCGGCACGTCGAAATGCCGCCGCAGCTGCAGCGGCAGGCTGACCTCGCCGGTCCGCGCCGGCATCAGCCAGTTGGCGGCGTTGTGGACCGCGAAGATGCGCACGATCGCGTTCAGCGGCGCGCGGACCGCCGGCGCCAGCGCCGCGCGGATCCGCAGCGCGCGCATCACGTAGCTGCCGGCAACACCGATCAGGACCAGCAGCACCGGCGCCGGTCCCGATGCGCCGGCCTGTTCGAGCAGGCTGCGCCAGCCGACCAGCCATTCGACGACCCCCGCGTACAGCACCGCGACCATCGCGACGATCGCCAGCTGACGCAGCGTGGATGCACGCGGCGACGGCGGGCGGCTGGGAGCCTTGGGTGGGGGCGAGTCGTGCACGGGCGGCAGGATCGGGATCAAACCGGAGAGGATAGACCGCCTGCGTGTAAATTTGGCGTCAAAGACCCCGCAAGCCGGGCCGCCGCGGCGGCCGGCCGCGCGCTCAGGCGCCGTGCTGGATGAACTCGATCTTGTAGCCGTCCGGGTCCTCGACGAAGGCGATCACGGTGGTGCCGTGCTTCATCGGGCCGGCTTCGCGGACGACCTTGCCGCCCCGTTCGCGCACGGCGTCGCAGGCACGGTAGGCGTCGTCGACCTCCAGCGCGACATGACCGAAGCCGTCGCCGAGATCGTAGTGGTCGGTGTCCCAGTTGTGCGTCAGCTCGATTTCGGCGTCGCCGTTGCCGAAGCCGACGAAGGCGAGGGTGAAGCGGCCTTCCGGGTAGTCGTTGCGGCGCAGCAGCTTCATGCCGAGCACTTCGGTATAGAACGCGATCGAGCGGTCGAGGTCGCCGACGCGGAGCATCGTATGCAGGATGCGCATTTTTTCGGGTCCGGTGGAGGGGGCGCCACTGTGGCGCCGCTGCCGCGCGAGTGCAAGCCGCCGGGCGCCGTCAGTCCGCGTTCCAGATGTTGGGCATCAGCTCCGACGAGTAGCCCGACACGAAGGTCTGCGGGCGACCGTCGTCGCCGTACAGATGTCGCTGCAGCGGACCGATGTTGGCGCCGTAGACGTGAATGCTGATCGACGGCGCATCCTTCAGGGCATTGGATACCCGGTGGATGTCGCCGATCGTGGGCGAGACGCGATCGACCGCGCCCGGCTCGAGGCGGTGCGCGCCCAGCGCCAGCAGCTGGCCGTTGTTCGGGTCCAGCCCGAATTCCTCGCACTGCTCGGCGCCGCGCAGCACGCTGATCATGCCCCACACGGTGTGGTCGTGGATCGGCGTGCGCTGCCCCGGGCCCCACACGAAGCTGACCACCGAGAAGCGCCGATGCGGGTCGCAATGCAGCAGATATTGCTGGTAGCGGTCCGGATGTGGCTGCGCGAACGCCTCGGGCAGCCAGTCGTCCTCGGCGACCAGCTCGGACAGCAGCGCGCCGCCGGTCTCGAAGATCGTCGGCTCGTCGGTGCCGTGGCGGTCGACCAGCCCGGTGAATGCCGCAACGAAGTTCCGCAGGCGGGTGGTATCGGTCATCGTTCGCCTCCATGGGCTGCGCCATCGCAGCCTTCGCGTCGGAAGCAGTCTAGAGCGTCGGCGCCGGACTGGCGCTGCGACCTTGGTCGAGGGTCAGGGCGGCGCCAGCGCCTGTGCGACCGCCTGCCAGTGCCGGCGTTTGCGTGCGACGCTGAACGAGGCGTTGGCCGGGCTGGTCGACGGCAGTTGCGTGAAGCGCAGCCGCAGCGCGATGTCGTCCGGCAGCGTCGGCTCGACATAGCGGCGGAAGCTCTGGGCCGCCTTGGCGCCGTTGAAGAACACGTGGGTCAGCAGGGTGTGGCGGGCGAAGAAGTGCGCGAAGTCATTGGCGACGATCGACGCCTCGACGATCGCCGCGTCCAGGCTGCCGGGGCGGACGCAGGTGTGCAGCACGTCCCACAGCGCGATACCGGCATGCTTGAGGCCCTGCAGGCGTCGCGGGTACGGCTCGGTCGCGGCGACGCCGGTGATGTCGCCGATGATCGGCCAGAACGCGTTGCGCGGATGTGCGTAGTACTGCTGCGCATCCAGCGATGCGATCCCCGGCATGCTCCCGAGGATCAGCACGCGTGCGTCACGCCGCGCGACCGGCGCGAAGCTGGTGGCCGGATTCGGATGGACGGATGGCATGTTGGGTCCAGTGGCAGAGCCGGGTTGAGCCCGGCAAGATAAGCCAAACTTGCGAATTGTCGTATTCGCGGCTCGTTCGGGCCGGGCCCGGCAGGGAGAATTGGACGCTGATGACGGACGCGCTCGAACATTGCATTTATGCCAGTGCTGCGACCGCGCCGATTGAGACGGATGCGCTGCTGGCGCTGATGGAGCAGTCGCGCCGTGACAACGCGCGCCGCGGCGTCACCGGCATGCTGCTCTATGCCGAAGGCAGTTTTTTCCAGGTGATCGAGGGCCCCGCCGGGGTCATCGACGCGCTGTACGAGCGCATCGCCCGTGACGCGCGACACCGCAGCGTCGTCAAGATCGTGCAGGAGCCGATTGAGGCGCGTTCCTTCGGAGACTGGAGCATGGGCTTGTCGGTGCTGAGTCGGCGGGAGCTGCAGCAGATTCCCGGCCTCAATGACTTCTTCCAGGGCGGACATTGCCTGGTCGAACTCGATCGGGGCCGCGCCTACGATCTGCTGGCGGCTTTTCGAGAAGGGCGCTGGCGTTCGCGTATCGCGGGCCCCCTCAGCTGATCTGCATCGGCCCCGAGCCCGGCAGGCGCGTGACGAGGTCCGCGCCGACCAGCTTCGACGGGGTGTAGGCGCCGCCGTCGACGGTCTCCGACAGCAGGTGCTCGACCACCGCCAGCGACCCGGTCACGGTCAGGCTGTAGCCGTTCGCGGTCTTGATACGCGCGGTCTTCCTGGTCCCGGCGGCATTGATCGCCTCGCCCCAGACGAAGGTCGGAAGCTGGTCGCGGGCGGCGGCGTCCGGTCCTTTCACGGTCTTCTCGATCCGCTTCTTGATCAGGTTCTGGACGAAGCCCATGCCCAGCAGCCAGCGGAAATGGTTGGCGCGCCGGGCGTTCTTGATCATCGCCGGCGAGCCCGGGATGAACACCTCGATATTGGCGATGCCGGTGCTGTGATAGGCGGTGGAGACATCGCCCCAGGGGATCGTCATCGCCAGCTTCTCGCCGTCGCCGAAATCGATCTTGCGGACTTCGTAGGCCAGCGGCACGGTGACGATGGCGCCGTCGCGACGCACCTTGCCGCCCTGGGCAAGTCCTTCGACCGAAGTCTTGGCGGTGCCGGGCGAAAAACCGGAACGCGAGTCGAAGCCCAGCGACAGGCGCGTGGCGTCGGGCAGCGCGGCCTTCAGCGCCGCGGCGACGCAGTCGGTGGGAATGACGTCGAAGCCGACGCCGGGGCACAGCACCACGCCGGCCTTGCGGGCACGTTCGTGCTGCTGTTGCGCGTGCTCGAACACGCTGATTTCGCCGGTGATGTCGAGGTAGTGTGCCTTGGCGCGCAGACAGCCTTCGATCATCGGCGCGCTGGTCGCCGAGAACGGGCCGGCGCAGTGCAGCACCAGAGTGATGCCCTGCAGGGCGCCGACGATCTGTTCCGGATCGTCGAGCGCGAAGGCGCGGACGTCGAGTCCGAGCTCGCGTGCCAGCGGTTCGATCCTGTCGCGGCTGCGTCCGGCGAGCACCGGGCGGAGGCCGCGCCGGACCGCCTCGCGCGCGATCAGCTCGCCGGTGTAGCCGTTGGCGCCGTAGATCATCCAGGTCTTGTCCATGCTTCTACCTCGCTCGAATCGATTTGAATTGAATGCCGCCGTTGTGGGGCCTCAGACCATCTTTACGACCAGGCGCAGCGGCAGCGTGCGCATCAGGAAGCCGACGACGGTCCATGGCCAGCGTGGTACGCAGACTTCGGCCTTTTCGGATTCAATCGCCGCGACCATGGCACGCACGCCGGACTCCAGATCGACGCGAAACGGTGCATTCCTGATCCGTTCGTTGATTGCGGTGAGGATGTAGCCTGGATAGATGGTGGTGACCCTGATCGGGGTGTGCATCAGGTCGACGCGGATGCCTTCGGCAAGCGTCGCCAGCGCGGCCTTGGATGCGGCGTAGGTCGTCATCGCGCCGCGCATGCCGCGCATCGCGCTGATCGACGAGATCGCGACGAGGTGGCCGGCATTCTGGTCGCGGAAGATCTCGACCGCGGCTTCGCACTGTGCCAGCGCGGCGACGAAATTGGTTTCCGCGGTCTTGCGGTTGGCGTGGAAGTAGCCGGTGCCGACCGACTGCCCGAGGCCGATGCCGGCGTTGACGATCACGCGATCGAGCGTGCCGAGTTCCTCGCGAAACGCGCGGAAGGTCTCGAACACGCGGTCGTAGTCCATCACGTCGAGCACGCGGGTGGCGACGTGAATGCCGGGGTTGATCGCGACGAGCTCGGCCTTGAGCTCGTCGAGCAGCTCGCTGCGGCGGGCGCACAGCGCCAGATTGCAGCCGCGCCGCGCGAACTCGCGGGCCATGCCGCGGCCGAGGCCCGAGCTGGCGCCGGTGATCAGGATGTTCTTGCGCATCGGAGGTCTTGCGGGCATTCAGCGGTAGGTGATGAGGCGGGCGTGCTCGCCTTCGAAGTGCGCATGGTCGTTGACGGTCGAAAGGTTCAGGGCCTGCGACGAATAGATCAATTTGCTGATCGCGGCGTTGGCCAGCGTCCAGTTCAGCCTGAACGCGTTTTCGTCGGAGAGGTGAAGCATACGCTGGATCACCGCCGTGATCGGCCCGCCGGAGGTGAAGACCAGTGCGGTCTGCGACTTGCCGAGGCTGGTGTGCAGTTCGGTCAGCGCACGGTCGACGCGCGCGCAGAAGCCGGCCCAGCTCTCCGGGTAGTCGTCGTTGTGCAGGCCGCCGACCCAGCGTTGCATGGCCTTGCCGAACTCCGCCTGGAATGCCTGCCGGGCGTTCGGCAGCGCGGCGAATTCGCGCATCATCGCGGCCTGGTCGGCCCAGCGCGGCTGGTAGGCCGCCAGCACCGCGACGTGGTCGTACTCCATCCAGTTGCGATCGTCGTCCCAGCGGCAGGGCAGGCCCATCGCGCCCAGTGCCCCCTCCGCGGTCTGGGCGTGGCGGCGCATGCCGCCGCAGACCACGCGGTCGACCGCCGGTATGCGCCGCCTGAGGCTCAGCCCCAGGACCTCGGCCTGTTCGACGCCAAGCGGTGAGAGGCGATCGTAGTCGTCGCTGCCGAAGGAGGCCTGGCCGTGCCGGATCAGATGGATCGCACCCATGTCGTCTACTGTGTTCGGGAGGGGAAAGACCGGCGGGTGGTGCCGCCGTGCGTTCAGTCCGCGGCCGGGCGACCGCCCATGCGTCGCGTCTGCCGCGCCATCATCGCCGAAAACACGCGATAGGGCGCCGCCCGCTTGATCGCCCACGCCACCTTGCCGTCGGTGTGGGTGAGGATGTGGAAATCGCTGCGGGCGACGCCGCGGAAGATCTGGTCGGCGATGCGATCGGCGCCGACACGCGCCTTGTCGACCAGCTTGTGAGTGATCTTCTCGATCTCGGGGTCGGCCGCGCGCATCGCGTTGGCGATGTTGGTGCGGAAGAACGACGGACACACGACCGAAGTGCGGATGCCGTCCGGAGCCAGTTCCAGCTTGAGCGTCTCCGACAGCGCGACCACTGCCGCCTTGGTGGCGTTGTAGGCGGCCATCTTCGGCGGATGCACGAGGCCGGCCATCGACGCGATGTTGACGAAGTGGCCGTGGCCCTGCGCGCGGAACAGCGGCGTGAAGACCTTGCAGCCGCGCACCACGCCGAGCAGGTTGATGTCGACGATCCAGTTCCAGTCGGCCATCGGCATCTCGGCGATGCCGCCCGCGGCGGCGACGCCGGCGTTGTTGACCACCACATCGACGCCGCCCCAGTGCGCCTGCAGCCATTCGGCGGCGGTCTGCAGGTCGGCCTCGCCGGTGACGTCGCAGTGCAGGTACTGCACCTCCGGGCCGTGCACGCGCAGCTCGCCGGCGGCCTGCGCGCCGCGGGCATCGTCGATGTCGCCGATACAGACCCGCCAGCCGGCGCGGGCGTAGCGCTGGGCCAGGGCGCGGCCGAGGCCGGAACTGCCACCGGTGATGAAGATGCGGGGAGTGTGCATGTGCGCGGCGTCCTCTCGTCGAAGCTGGAGCGGAGCGGGCGCGGGGCGGCTCCGGGGCCGCAGCCGGCGCCTGCCCGGGCTGGGAGGCCGGCGGGGGATCCGCTCTGACGGGGATTCCCCAGTGCACCGGCGCCGACACGGTATCGGCGCCGGACTTATTCTTCAAATGAATTCCATTGATTCCACGACATTCGTACTGTTTATGTTTTTGTCGGTCCCGGGCCGGCGCGCTACTCGAAGTTCAGCGTGGTGGTGCCGGCTTCGGTGACGGTGGCGTTGGCGCTGGACCAGAAATCCAGGTCGTCGTCGCTCAGCGGATTCTCGTCGTCGGCCTCGCAGGTCAGTGCGACGGTGTAGTCGCCCGGGGTGACGTAGTCGAAGCGGTAGCCCCAGGTTCCGCTGTCGCCGTCATAGCGTACGCCGGCCGAGGCGATCGGCGGATCGCTGGCGACCACACTGCCGTCGTTGACGTAGTCCACCGGCGTGACGTCGCTGCCGTCGTAGAGATAGACCGCCACGCCGTCGCCGGTGCTGCGGTCGCCCCGGCAGCTGTCGTCGGTGAGGATCGCGGTGTCGACCGAGCCGGCGAGACGCCCCGCGGTGTCGGCATCAATGGCCCGCACGACCGGCAGCATCTCGTAGACGCCGAGGTCGTCCACACGGTCGATCAGCGAGAAGCGCAGATCGAGGTCGATCACGATCGCGGTCGACTGCTCCGATTCGAGCGTGAATGCGAGCGTGGCGAAGTCGCCCTTGCCGATGATCTCGATCGGGACATGGCCGCCGCTGCTGGTGCGCACGTAGGCGTCGCCGTCGTCGAAACGCGGGCGGATGCCGAGGAAGTGTGTCGACTCGTCGAAGTTCTCGGAAACCAGGCGCAGGGTGTTGCCGTCCTGGTAGTCGAGCAGATCGAAGCTGTCGGCGTTGTCGGTGTCGACCGTGACCGTCGCGCCATCGGAGTCGAGCAGCTCGATCGCCGGCACTTCGAGGACCACGCGCTCGGCGTCGTCGATCGGCGCGTCGGTGATGTCGACGACGAGGCTGCCGTCACAGGCGCACAGCAGGGCGGGGCAAAGCAGAAGCGTGGCAACGCTGGCGTGGCGGCGAAGCATGTACGGGGAAGGCAGGGGCATGGGGCGAATCGGGCGATGTCTGCAGGGGCGGGGCCCAAAGCTAGGGCCGTCGCCGCGCCATGTCTTGACGGAAATATGTGGATATTTTGCGAGTTGTTTCAAAAGCATCGGTTTGCGGCAATCACCGGCGGGTGACGCAGTACAGTCGCAGCGGAGAAGAAACCGAGCGGATGTTGAGGATGAGAGCCAAGGTTTTGCTGGTGGACGACGACGTCCGTTTGCAGCAGATGGTGGCCGAGTATCTGGAGCGCCACGGCATCGAGGCCCAGTGCGCGCCCACTGTCACGCAGGCGCAGCGCTGTCTGCTGCGCGAGCGCTACGATCTGATGGTGCTCGACCTGATGCTGCCGGACGACGACGGCATCGCGTTCTGCCGGCGCCTGCGCGAAAGCGGCACGCGCCTGCCGGTGATCATTCTTTCGGCCAAGGGCGACGACGTCGACCGGATCGTCGGGCTCGAGGTCGGCGCCGACGACTATCTGGCCAAGCCCTGCAATCTGCGGGAACTGGTGGCGCGCATCTTCAGCGTGTTGCGGCGCAGTGGTCGCGCCGAGCAGGGAGGCGGCCGCGGCACCCCCGACAAGACCGTGCGTTTCGGTCACTTCGAGCTGGACCTGTGGGCGCGCAGCCTGAGCCGCGACGGTGAACCGGTCCGGATCACCAATGGTGAATATCAGCTGCTGGAAGTGCTGGTCTCCAACAGCCGCCGCGTGCTCAGCCGCGACGAGCTGATGAGCCTGTCGAGTGGCCGCAGCACCGACGGCCTGTCGCGCAGCGTCGACATCCAGGTATCGCGCCTGCGCCAGGTGATCGAGCCCGACCAGTCGGCGCCGCGCTACATCCAGACGGTGTGGGGACGGGGCTACATGTTCGTGCCGGATGCGCCCGTATGAGCCTGCGCCTGATGGCGGGGCTGCTCGTGGTGCTGTCGGTGCTGCTGGTGCCGGCGACCAGCCTGGTCCTGTTGCAGTGGTTTCCGCCGCCGCCGATCGACTGGAGCCAGGGGCCGTGTCGCAATGCCGAGCCGGGGCGGTGGCCGTGTCCGCCACGAACGGAATCACCGGAACGGCCGGGCGATGCCGGAGATGATCCCGGTGACGCGATGCCCGGCAGTGGCAAAGACGGCGACGCGATGCGGCGTCCGCCCTTCAAGCCCGGGCCGCGACGGTCGACGCCGCTGCTGGACCGGCTCACAGGAGGCGGCCCCCGTTTCGAAGGCGCGCAGACGATGCGTGACCACTTCCTGTGGATCAACCTCGCCAGTCTCGCACTGGTCGTCATTGTCGCGATCGTGCTGGCGTCATTTCTGCTGCGGCGGCCGATCCGCGCGTTGCTGGCGGCCATCGGCGACATCGAGCGCGGTGCCGCGCCGCCGGCCTGGGCATTCCCGGGGCCGCGCGAGTTCCGGACGATCGGCCTGGCGCTGGAGCGGCTCGGACTGCAGTTGCGCGAGAACCTGCAGGAACGCCAGCTCATGCTCGCCGGACTGTCGCATGACCTGCGCTCGCCGCTGGCCCGCATCCAGGCCAAACTGGAGCTGCGGGCTGCCGATGGCGAGCGCTGGGACGACACCCTGCGGGATGTCGCCGAGATCGATCACATCGTCGGCCAGTTCGTGGACTTCGCCCGCGATGGCCGCGACGAACCGGCGCAGCCGCGCAATGTCGACGATGTGGTGCGTTCGGCGCTGCAGCATCGGGCGGGCGCGGACCTGAGCCTCGATCTGGCTGCGGGCGTATCGGTTCCGCTGCGCAGCGCGGCCCTGCGCCGGGCGCTGATCAATCTGGTCGACAACGCGATGCGGCACGGCTGCCCGCCGGTGGTGGTGCGCACGCGCGCCGGTGCCGCCGCGGTCAGCATCACGGTCGAGGATGCCGGCAGTGGTATCGCCGTTGCGGATTGGGCGCGCCTGGTTCAGCCGTTCGCCCGTGGCAGCGTCGCGCGCGAACCGGCGGGTGCCGGGCTTGGTCTGGCGATCGTCGAGCGTGTCGCGCGCATGCACCATGGGCGCCTGTCGATGCGTCCGCCGACTGCCGGCCGGCCGTTCGCGATCGAGTTGCAGTTGCCGCGCGAAGCACAGCCGAACACCTAGTTACATCTCGTTTCAGACAGCAGCAGAGGGCTGCTGCAAGCTCCTCGGCCCCCGCGCCAATGCGCGTCCGACATATGGAATCGAGGAGCCACCGTTCATGTCCGTCCGTGCTGTTCTGTCCCGCCGCCTGGCACTCAACCGCGCTTCGGCGCGCGCACCCCGACTGCCGCATCGTTTTCCGCGCTTGATCGTCATGGCCTTGTTTTCGATGGGGACCGGCGTCGCCCTGGTGGGCTGCGGCGGCAGCGGCGGAGGGGACGATGAGGCGGATCTGATCAGTGCGTTCAACGTCGTCGGTCAGTCCGACTACACCCAGGGCAGCCCCAATGCCGGGGCAACGGCGGCAGCCACGACGATGGCACAGCCGCTGGGCAACGTCGCCGTGGATGGGCAGCGCCTGTTCGTTGCCGACACCGCCAACAACCGCGTGCTCGGCTACAACACGATCCCCGACGCCCCCGGTGCCGCCGCCGATTTCGTGCTCGGCCAGGACGGTTTTTCCGGCAACCTGGCCGGCACCACGCAGTCGCGCATGGCGCTGCCCAGCGCGGTGTTCATCGGCGAGGGCAGACTGGTCGTCGCCGACTCCGGCAACAACCGCGTGCTGATCTGGAACAGCATTCCCAGCGCCACCGGCACGTTGCCGGACGTCGTGGTCGGGCAGGACACATTCACGACGTCGCTGTCCGGTACCTCGGCGACGACGTTCTCGTATCCGACCTCGGCGGTGATCGCCAACGGCCGTCTGCTGGTGGCCGACCAGAACAACAATCGCGTCCTGGTGTGGAGCACGGTGCCGGCCAGCAATGGCGCGGCGGCGGACATGGTGCTCGGCCAGCAGGATTTCAGCACGCGAGACGATGACGACGAGGCCGAGGAGATGAACCGCCCGGCTTCGGTCTGGAGCGACGGCTTCCGCCTGCTGGTGGCCGATTCCGGCAATCACCGCGTGCTGTACTGGTCGCTGTTTCCGCAGCAGTCCGGCGCCGAGGCCGACTATGTGATCGGCCAGTCGGACTTCAGTCGTTCCAGCGCCGGGACCTCGTCGTCGACGCTGCGCACGCCGTTCGGTGTCGCCGCCGACGGCACCCGTGTCTACGTCGCCGATTCCGGCAACAACCGTGTTCTGGAGTTCGACTCATTCCCGATCTCCAACGGTCCTGCTGCCAGCGACGTGTTCGGGCAGGAGGGGTTCTCCAACAACACCGCCAACGACAACGATCAGGACGGCGACGTCGACGACAATCCCAGCCAGCGCACCCTCAGCGGTCCCAGCGGCGTATTCGTCTACAGCGGGGTGCTCTACGTCAGTGACCGCAACAACAACCGCGTGATGATGTTCCCGCAATGAGGCATCGCGTTCTGGCGCTGCGCGGCGCGCCGTCGGTGCGGGCCGCCGGCATCGTGGCTGGCGGATTGGTGTTGGGGATGCTGGTCGGTTGCGACGGCATCGGCTCGGGTTCCGCGCCGACCGGCATTTCGATCACGCTGGGCGACTACGACGACGAATACCGGACCTTCGAGTGCGCGGCATTCAACCTGACGGCCACCGCGCATTTCCGGGGCGGCAGCACCAGTGAGGGCGACGTTACCGGTCGCGTGCTGTGGCGGTCGAGCAACCCCGGCGTGATCGATGTCAGCAACGGCGACATCGAGACCGAACCGGGCTCCGGCGAGTACTACGCGGCGGGCATGGTGATCGCGCGCAGTCCCGGCACGGCGTCGATCAGCGCCGATTACGTCGGGCTGCGCGACAGCTTCAGCGTGACCGCGCGTCCGATCGCGGCAATGTGGATCGAACCGGCGCTGACGCGCATGGCGCCCAGCTCGACCCAGGCGTTCGAGCTCAAGGCGGAACTCGAGGATGATACGCTGGAGGTGGACCTGACCCAGAGCGCAATCTGGTCGCTGCCCAGCGTCGGCGCGCCGGCGGAGATCGACGGTTCGGTGGTTGCCGCCGTGTCCGATCCGCTGGACAAGCCCTTCGATCTGCTCGCGCAGCTGTTCACCTGTGACCGGACCGCGCGTCTGGGCCTGCAACTCGGCGCGGTCAGTCAGCTGCGCCTGACGGCGGAGCAGCCCGCCGATCTGCCGGTGCCGATCGGGCTCAGCGACGAGATACGCGCCGAGGCGGTGTTCGCGGACCCTGCCGCGCCGGCGCAGAACCTTTCCGCGCAGCTCGAGATCGAACAGATCCAGGGCGATGCGGACCAGTCCGCGATCGCGGTGTCCGACTATCTGGTGCTCAACGGCTACGTGACCGACACGCCGCAGCAGTACCGGCTGCGTTACCGGCCGCTGGATCTGACCGCTGATACGCGCGTCTACCGCTTCGTCGATCTGGAGATCCAGAGCCTGCGGGTGTCGCCGACGGACGCGACGCTGTTCTATCCGGACACGCTGCAGCTCGAGGCTTACGGCCGGTTCGGCGACGGCTACGAGCGGCCGGTGCGTCGCGACGTGAGCTGGCAGAGCCTCAATGACGATCTGGTCGCGGTCACCATCGGCGGCGCCGAGCAGGGCCTGCTGACGCCCACCGAGCTGGAGGGCGAGGCGACCGTGCGTGCGACGACCGCCAACAGCGAGGGCGAACTCCATGCCGACGCGGACATCCGCGTGAACCTCGACTGAGCCCGGGCGCCGGGCTGGCGGATCAGTCGCGTGGTGCGTTGACCGCCTGGGCGAGGTCTTTCAGCAAGGCGCTGAACTCGCCGCACATCAGCGCGAAGTCGGCTTCCTGGGCCGCTTCGGGATCGAGCCCGCTCTGCTCGTCCTCGACCGCCTCCATGTCGAGGAACTTGAGGCGTCTGATCTGCAGCTTGTCGTTGATCA
>NPIE01001872.1_pt1 | contig 31142 bp, 21 predicted proteins | sample 8637661 | NCBI WGS metagenome assembly NPIE01 (sample SAMN07420842, study PRJNA396082) | bioreactor metagenome | isolation source: sample BA12 brine-fed electro-methanogenic bioreactor BA | place: Japan: Kochi | collected 2016-12-09 | reverse complement strand
GTCTTGACAACGGGGGCCACTTTACTATCATCAGGGAAGCGTCGATATGTACCAAGCCACTGTGCATCAACCTCAACTGGAGAGTCCTCAGAATAAAACGCAGTAACGTGCAAATGGGTATTGGTTGCATAACCCGTCTCGCCTGAATACCCTAACAACTGAAGCGATGTCACGGTATCGCCAAGGTGCAAGTTGGGGTCTATTGCAGATAGATGCCCGTATCCTATGTAAAGCGCTCCTCTGCTTGTGTCTTCAACGTTGCTGAAGCGAACTGGATTCAGGTCCTCGTTTCCAACCTCAACTTCACCCAATGCATTGACTTGATTCATCGTGCTCAGCCGTTGTCTCAATTCAGAAGCTACTTCCGGCTGAAGATTCGCTAATGGAATACGAATGGCAACGAAATTCCCCAATCCGCTGTTATATTCCCCCTCGTCTTGTGGGTCCAAAACCACAATTTCTCCCGCTGAAGTAGCTATAAGCGAGTAAAACCCACCAGATTCATACCCCTGTGGATTCAGGTCAACGCCAAGCACGGTTATACCATGTAACCCACATTTTCCACTCAAACGAGCATCACCAAATGTTCCTGCTGTATAGTAGCCGGGTGTGGGAAGCATCGGCAGTGGATAGTCTATTGTTGGTGCTAATGTCGGTGTTGGTGGCGGGTTCGGCGTGGGAGTTGCTGTACCAATGGGCACAGGCGGTGTTGGCGACGGTTGGAGCAGCATCACCGGCAGTTCGTTATCAGATGGATTATCTGGCAACTCAGGATCACATACTTCCTGTAAATCTGGTTCAGGGGAACCAAAGATGTCCTGACTGATCCATCCCATCACCTCTTGGGCCACGCTACTCAAATCCTCTGTGTATATTCTGTCAACTAGATAGTACCTGCCAACATCTTCAACATAGGTAAACCCGATCAACCGAACTCGTTCAGGGTCGTCCGCACCGATTACACCTATTATCTCAGTCACCCCCGGGGTTGCACGCAGATTCACCCCCGCTAGAACTTTTGAGAAACAACTGGGGGCCTCCGTCGGTGTCGGGCTGGGCGTGGGGGTCGGCGTCGCGCCGGTGTCGTCCATCAGCGCCAGTTCGTCCAGGCAGCCCAGCGGCTGGCCCAGCGCGTCCACCAGCAGCAGTTCTTCCGCCGCCACCCAGCCATCAACTGAGGCGGGGGTGTCGTCTGCCAGCCAGCCAATGCCGCGCAGCCTGTACCACAGGCTGTCCGCGTTCCTGCCGTACATCTCCACCGATCCGGCATTCGGGATGCCTCCCAACACGATCTGGCAGCCCGTCGTGTCACACACGGTGGCCGAGTCGTTCAGCGTCTCAATCACGGTCGAGCAGGTCACCATCCCCGGGGGCAGGGTGGGCGTCGGGCTGGGTTCCGGCGTCGGAGTGGGAGGGGTGTCGGCGATGTGCCAGGTGTGGAACTCGCGCAGCACACCCGTGTAGCGACTGCGTGTGCTGCGTGCGTTGAGGCTGGTCAGGAAGCGGCTCAGGTGGTTTTCGTAGCTGTTGGAAGGATGCATCTTTTTTCTGCGACCCATTTCAGAACGGATATTCGTCCTGGATTATACAGCAAAACAGGCCCTGACTGGGGCCTGAGCGTCACAGAAGGCGGATTGTGCGACTCAGTGAAGATAGTGTCAAGAAATATCGTACACCCTCATTACTATCATAACCGGCGTCCCCATCTTTCTCTTGATATGAGGACACCGACCCAATTCGCTGAGTCGCATTTGCTTTGAGAGACTGCGAAACTTTGCAGGACGAGCTGTTTTTCGGTATAGTCGTAATGTTGACGTGCTTGCTACTGAATGAAAATGCTACCTGCTAATCATAAACATATTCACCTCTGTTACTCTGTCTGTCTTCCTGTAATGGTCTAGATTATCCAGCTTTACGCTTATCTCCCCCGTATCTAACCTTATATCATGTGTAACCTGATTTCTCGCTCAGCTAGATAATCCACTTCATTCTCATCGAGAAATCGCTGTTTCAGTGACGGTCAGCATCATCGACCGCATCTGTTTTTGATTCTTAAGTCGGCGGCACCGTGTCCCCCCAGTTCGTAAAGGATGACTATGCATGATTGAACTGCGCAAGATCACCAAGTTATATCCGGGCCAAATTCAGCCCGCAGTATCCAATGTGAGTTTCACGGTCCCTGAGGGCAACACCTGTGTGCTGATTGGGCCTTCAGGATGCGGCAAAACCACGATTATGAAAATGATCAATCGCATTATCGAGCCTACGGAAGGCACTGTCTTCATAAACGGCAAGAATGCAACCGAGATGAATCCGGTCAAGCTGCGGCGCACAATCGGTTATGTGATTCAGCAGATCGGCCTGTTTCCGCACCTCACCATTGAACAGAATATTGCGGTTGTGCCTAACCTCCTTGGCTGGGACAAGCTCAAGATTGTCCAGCGTGTGGATGAGCTGATTGCGCTGGTGGGCATGGATCCTGACCTGTATCGTAATCGGTACCCACGTGAGTTATCCGGCGGTCAGCGCCAGCGTATCGGTGTGGCGCGGGCACTCGCAGCAGACCCGCCTGTGATGCTCATGGACGAGCCCTTCGGTGCGGTGGACCCCATTACCCGCGACCGCTTGCAGAACGAGTTCCTGCGCCTCCAGCAGCGGTTGCACAAGACAATTGTCTTTGTGACCCATGACATTGATGAAGCCATCAAAATGGGGGATCAGATCGTCATCCTGCAAGTTGGCGGGCAAATCCAGCAAATTGGCACACCGGACGAAATTCTGGCGACTCCTGCCAATGATTTTGTGGCCGATTTTGTCGGCAGCGATCGCGGACTCAAACGGCTGAGCCTCATGCGCGTGCATGATTTGTACCAGGAATACCCCAGTATTCAGTTGTCAGAATCTACCGACTCGGCGATCGAGCGTATGGAACGCCTCAACGTTCGCAGCCTGGTCGTGCTGGACCGCAGCCGGCACGTTCGGGGATATATCACCCTGTCCTATGCGCGCGAACACAAGCGGGGATTGGTGGAGGATGTCATGAAGGCGCTCGATGCTTACACAGAGACACAGGCTACCCTGCGCGATGCTTTCTCCGAAATGCTCACGAGCAATATCCGCCAGCTTCCCGTAGTCGACGATGATGATCGCTACCTCGGCGTGGTCACGATGACCGCGGTCCAGGAAGCCATCGTGGTTGAGGAGGAGTGAGCCTGTGGATTTTATCATTCAACGACCTGATCTCATCCTTGATGGCGTAATCGAGCACCTGTATATCACCATTCTGGCAGTCCTCGGCGCGACTATCATTGGCGTGCTGCTGGGCATTGTGATTACACGCCTGCGCGGTCTCTACGACCCGATTCTTACTGTGGCGGGTGTGATCTACACCATCCCCAGCCTGGCAATGTTTGTGCTGCTCATCCCCATTCTGGGGATCGGTTTTGAGTCGGCAGTGATCGCCCTTGTGTTGTATTCGCTGCTCATCATTATCCGCAATACCGCCGTAGGACTGGATAGTGTCGACCAGACTATTCTGGAGGCAGCGCGCGGCATGGGCATGACTCCGCTTGGCATCCTGGTGAAGGTGGAACTACCGCTGGCACTCCCCATCATTTTTGCCGGTATCCGGATCGCCACCGTTTCCGCCATCAGCCTGGCTACCATCGCCTCATTCATTGGCGCCGGGGGGATTGGCGACCTGCTCTTTCAAGGCATCACCAGCCAGCGCAACGACAAAATTGTTGCTGGCGCAATTGTCGCGTCAGTGATGGCGTTGGGAGCGGAAGTACTGCTCCGCCAGATCGAACATGGGGCGTCTCCCGGTGGCTCAACCGACTTTAAGACTCTGGGAGAACATATTGCCAGCTTCCTGGAATCGCTGCGTGAGAAGCCAGATACCATTGTGCTCGCCGGGGCAGCTCTGGCCCTGATCGGTTACTTCGGCACGGCATGGGTCAGCCCTTACGCCGGTGAGCTTGCCGACAACAGCGCGGCGCTGCAGGAACTGGAAGCAGTCGGCTATGGCCTGCACATGACGGGATTCAGGCTTGCCCAGATCGGGGCGGATGTCCCCATCCGGCAATCTTTACGGATATTTCCCTGGATTGCCGGGCTGGCAGCCATGCTTGCACTGTTGAATGTCTTACGTAATCCGCGCAGCCGTGCGTCTGCCGAGGTGCTGCTGATCTGTGGCCTTCTACTGATCTTCCCCCTGCTGCATTTTTACTTCGAAACACAGCGCGCCGTAGGAGACCTGGGTACGTCCAGCGACCTGTTCCGCGCTGTTCGGCAGGAGATAAGCGCCCTCTCCAGCGCGCGGGTCAGCCCACGGCTTGATTCGCTGCCAGTGCATGACGGCTACTGGCTGTCTGTATTTGGCACTGTGCTGATCCTGACCGGCTCCTACCTGAAATCGCTGTGGTTCCGCCGCCTGGCACAGCGTGAAAGTCACCTCCCTGCAGCCGAAAGAAGAACCGCATGAATTTATCAGTCTTCCAATTTGATATACAGGTTCTCCAGCAATTGCTCAGCGCCAACTTGCCCATTGCGCTGCTTGCCGTTGTGATTGGCAGCGGCGGTGGTTGGGTGGCAGCCAGGACGCTGCAACGCCAGGGCGCAACCGACGATAACCTGCATGGTTGGATACGCCACATGCCAATCGTAGGTGCCCTGATGCTGGGCGCGATCCTGCTGGGGGGCGGCCCAGGATGGCCGCACGTGGAATACGCCCTGCTACTGGCGCTGCTGCTCATCCCCGTTATCGCTGTTTTTATCTTCCGCTACGGGAGCATTCAGGGGGAGAGCCAGGTTGAGCTCGCGCTGGACCGGCAGGCATTTCTGCGAAACGGCTGGCAGGATTTTGCCGCCATCCTGATCGTGTACCTGCTGGCCGCTTTTGTCCTCGCACTGGGGAATCAGGAAGTGCGGCAGTCTTATTCTCAGGCCGTGCCTGATGTCGTCGTCGGGATGCTGTCTGGCACTATTGCAGGGCTGCTGCTTGGTGCTGTGTTGAGCCGGACGCGGGATCGGCTTTTCATGGTTGAGCAGGCCCGCCGGGAGGCCGGTCAGCTTGGCACGATGTTTGACAGCCTGATCGGTTCTGGTCGCAGTTTTATTGAAGCCGTGCTGACACAGTTTCACGGCACATCACTCACTGCGGTGCTGGCTATCCTGGCAGCCGTGAGTCTGTTTACCACAGCCGATCCGCGCCTTGTCCTGGCGATCCTGGTCATTCCTCCGGTAAGCAGTGCCGTGTTGGCCGGGATGCTCATCAAAGACCCCGCACCAGATGAACCCGGATTTTGGCGCCACCTGCGTACCGGAGTCAACAACATGGCCCAGGTGGGGATCGGGTATCTGATGGGCGCGCTGCTGCTTGTTCCGCTGGGCCTGATCCATAGCTGGGTACTCGCGGAACCCCAACAGGTGTTGATTGCCCTCGGCACACACCTGCAGCTCACGTTTGTCTCACTGGGTATCTCGCTGGGGCTTGGCCTTCTGGGTGGCATCCTGTCTTCACGTTTTGCCAGCCTCCGCACGATTCTGACCAACCTGGGCAACATCGGGCGTACTATTCCCAGCCTGGCCGTGCTGGCCCTGGCCCTGCCGGTATTTGGCGTTGGGTTCAGGCCCAGCCTGGTGGCGCTGATCTTTATCGGCACTCTGCCCATCCTGATCAATACCACCGTGGGAATCACGGAGGTTTCCGCACAGATCAAGGAAGCCGCGCGCGGGATGGGTTTCAATGATCGGCAGGTGCTCTTTCAGGTTGAGCTGCCGATTGCTCTCCCGGTCATCATGGCCGGAATTCGCACTTCTGCCGTACTGGTTGTGGCCAGCGCCACGCTGGCGGGCTTTGTCGGTGGGGGTGGGCTGGGCGACCTGATCATTCGAGGCGATGGCTCTGGACGCGCCGACATTCTGTTTACCGGCGCTATCTTGGCCACCATCCTCTCGATCTTTCTGGAATACCTGTTTGCCTGGCTTGAAGCATTGCTGACGCCGCGCGGGTTACGCAGTTAATCCGCGCGTTGGCTAGGACGGTGTGGTGTTTGCGTGCCAACGGCACACCGTTATCTTAATTCGGCACGCCAGTTGATAGAAGGAGAAACAACAGATGAATCGCTTTTCACGACTTACGGGCGGGCTGCTTTTGCTCGCACTTGTGGTGTCACTGCTGCCAGTTGCGCCTCTCAGCGCGCAGGACAGCGGGCTGACCATTCAGATTGGCTCAAAACAATTCACCGAACAGCTGATTCTGGGAAATCTAATGGCCGTTGCGCTGCAGGAATACGGCTATGACGCGACATATACCCAGCTTGGCAGCACCTCCGCCGCACACGAGGCGCTGCTGGCTGAGGAAATAGACGCTTATGCCGAATACACCGGCACTGCGTACCTGACTCACCTCGAGCTGCCTTATGACTCCTCACAGACGTCCAATGATATCTACAACGTTGTCAGCCAGCGTTATGCGGAGGAATGGAATCTGAACTGGCTGGAACCAAGCTCCTTCAATAACACATTCTGCCTCGCCATGCAGGAAGAACGCGCCGCAGAACTGGGCATTGAGACGGTCAGCGACCTGCAGGCTAACGCCGGCGGCCTTGTGTTTGGCGCCACCGGTGAGTTTGTGGACCGTCCCGATGGCTTGCCTGGCCTGGTGGAAACTTATGGTGAGTTCGACTTTGCCTCTATCCTGAATTTTGATCCTGGGCTGAAGTACAGCGGGCTTATCGAAGGCGATCTGGATGTCACAACCTGCTTTGGGACGGATGGCCAGATCAGCGCTTATGACCTTCGCGTTCTTGACGACGACAAGGGGTTCTGGCCACCATATAATGTTGCCCCGGTGATTAACAACAGCATTATCGCCGCAGACCCGTTCGTGGGCGTGGTGCTCAACGCGGTCATGGATGCGCTTGACCCGGCTGCCATGTCGCTCCTGAACTGGGAAGTTGATGGCAATGGGCAGGAGCCTGCCGATGTCGCCTTTGATTTCTTCTACGAGAACGTCATTGATCGCATCCCGGACCCGGCAAGCCTGCCCGCGCCGGCGGATGTACAGGTCCGTGTGTCTTCCAAGCAGTTTACCGAGCAGTTGCTCCTGGGAAACCTCATGGCCCTGCTGCTGCAGGAATATGGCTATGACGCTACCTATACCCAGCTTGGCAGCACCTCCGCCGCGCACGAGGCCCTGCTGTCTGGCGAGATCGACCTGTACGCTGAATACACCGGCACGGCGTATCTCACGCACCTCAATGGCGAGTTTTCCAGCGATATGACTCCGGGCGCTGTGTACGCAGCGGTCAAGGATGCCTATGAGAGCGAGCATGGCAAACTCTGGCTGGAGCCGAGCGCCTTTAATAACACTTACTGCCTGGCAATGACGGAACAGCGCGCCGCTGAGCTTGGCGTCGAATCAGTCAGCGATCTGCGGGATAACTCGGACGGTCTGGTGTTTGGGGCTGTCGGGGAGTTCATCGACCGGCCTGATGGCCTGCCGGGCCTGTATGCGACCTACGGTGAATTCGCGTTTGCCGATGTGTTGAGCTTCGATCCCGGCCTGAAGTACAGCGGCCTCGTGGAAGGTGACCTGGATGTGACAACCTGCTTTGGCACGGATGGTCAGATCAGCGCCTACGATCTGCGTGTGCTGGAAGATGATCTGGGGTTCTGGCCGCCGTACAATGTCGCGCCGGTGATTGACAGCGCGATTGTCGAGGCGGACCCGCGTGTGAGGGTTATCCTGAATATGCTCATGGCCCGGATGGACGCTAACACGATGGCCGGCTTGAACTGGGAAGTGGACGGTAACGGGCAGGAACCTGCCGATGCAGCCTTTGAGTTCCTTGTAGAATCCGGCCTGCTCGGCTAACGACTGCCGCTGCCAGCCCTGACTAACAGCATGCCATCACCTGAGTTTCCGAAGTCCTCCCTGAAAATGCGTGATCCTCATGCAGAGACGGGGAGGGCTTTCTCTGTACCGAGTACCCTGGTAGAACACAGGCAGCAGCAACGGCACTACCGCGCAAAACTGACGCCCTCGCAGCCAAAAGGCTGGTGTGATGTTAATGACGGGATCGACAGAAAGCATGACACGGGGGTACATGTGTTGTCAGGTGTGCGGGGATATATGTAACATTCTGTATTCTACGCCACCTGACTGTATACGCTTCGACCTTCTCCATAATACGCTTCATAAATATGCTGGTAGATGTCTTCACACTTCTGACGATACGCTGCCAGATCGTATTTCTCTGGCAGTTCGTCAAGCATGGTCGCAATTTGGTGCCGTACTTTGGCGCGGGCCTGCTGGCGTTTTCTCCAGTCCAGTACCAGCTCATCCTTCAGCCTGGCGAGCAGATTTCGCGCAATCTTCCTGACCTGTTCAGCCTCTTTGTCCGTCAGATCCGACCCCGGACGAGTCAGCAGATCAAATACCGCCAGTTCTGCTTCAGAGAGCTGCTTTGCTATCTTGCGCTGATCCTCTGTGGTGGGGTCTTTGAACTGCTCGTCCAGTTCTTCCTCGACCATGCGCCGCCGGTGCGGGAGGATGTCCAGCCCTTTGTCTCGGAACTCGGCCACTTCCCCCTGAGCGGAGGAAATCACCACCGCCATATCCGTTTCCTGCATGAACGCGATGCGCGCGGCTTTGCGTTGGTAATCCGGATCAGCAGGCGAGGGCAGGGCGGCCATCAGCCGATCGATGCGCGCCTGCCAGTGGCGCTGCACCTTGTCGTACATCCGCACGGCGGTGACACGATCGACGGAGACGACCATTGCCTTGCCCAGGTAGCCGCGCCCCATGAAGTGCTCCACGATATCTTCCGCGATTGCCGAGGCGCTGGAGACCATCCAGCAGCTCACCGGCACACACCCCGATTTTGACCGCTGCACGTATGCCGACCCGGCGGTGTACGACCTGATTGCCGCCGGGGATACGGTCGGCTGTTTCCAGGTGGAGTCGCGGGCGCAGGCCCAGATGCTGCCCCGCCTCAAGCCGCGCCACTTCGCCGACCTGGTGGTCGCCATCTCCCTGATCCGGCCCGGCCCGATCCAGGGCGACATGGTGCATCCCTACCTGCGCCGGCGGCTGGGCGAGGAAGCGGTGGTCTACCCGCATCCGCTGCTGGAGCCGGTCCTGCGCGAGACGCTGGGCGTGATCCTGTTTCAGGAGCAGGTGCTGCAGGTGGCGGAGGCGCTGGCCGGGTTCACGCCGGGCCAGGGCGAGCTACTGCGCCGCGCGCTGGGCAGCAAACACGGCGCGGCGGCGGTGGAGGACTTTCGCCAGGCGTTCATGGCGGGCAGCGCGGGCAAGGGTGTGCCTGAAAGCGTTGCAGCGGATGTGTTCGAACGACTCAAAGCGTTTGGCCTGTACTCGTTCCCCAAGAGCCACGCCGCGGCGTTTGCCGTGATCGTGTACCAGTCCGCGTGGCTCAAGCGCTACCAGCCTGCCGCGTTTTATGCCGCGCTGCTCAACCACCAGCCGATGGGCTTCTGGAGTCCGGCGGTACTGGTCAACGACGCCAAACGCCACGGGCTGGCCGTGCTGCCGGTGGACGTGAACCGCAGCGCGGCGAAATCTACCGTGGAAGCAGGGGCGATCCGGCTGGGGCTGGGGCAGGTGAAGGGCATGGGCGAGACCGGGGGCGAGCGGGTGATACTGGCGCGGGAGGTGGGGTCGTTTAGCGGGCTGACCGACTTCTGCCGCCGGACGCGCCTGCCGCGCCTGCTGGTGGAGCGCCTGATCCAGGCCGGGGCGCTGGATGGCTGGGGCATCCCCCGCCGCCAGCTGATCTGGAAGCTGGGCGAGCTGCACTACGCGCCGGACGAGCTGGGGCTGGAGTTCCCCGCAGACGACGTGGACCTGCCCGACCTGTCGGCGGGCGAGCGGCTGCGCATGGAGTACGGCACGCTGGGGCTGTCCACCGGTGAGCACCCGATGGCGTTCTACCGGGAGTGGCTGCAGGAGCGGGGCATCCTGGGCAGTCAGGCGATCTCGACTTGCCGCAATAGGCAAAAGATCTGGGCTGCCGGGCTGCTGGTCGTGCACCAGGCGCCGCCCACCGCGAAGGGCATGCATTTCCTCACGCTGGAGGACGAGGATGGGTTCATCAATGTGGTGGTGCGGCCGCACGTTTACGACCGCAACCGACGGGTGATCCGGGGATCGGCCTTCCTGCTGGTGCAGGGCGTGGTGGAACGCAAAGAGGGCGTGAGCAACCTGGTGGCAGCCCGGTTTGACCAATTGGCCACAACCTGACAGGGAATACTCGGTATACTCTGAGAAGAATATTTGTTCGGAGTAATGGCCTGATGACCAACCCCGATTTTGAACATGTACTTGACACCTACCTGACCAGCCTCAACACGGCCAGCACGCGCACCCGCTATGAGGGCGTGCTGCGCGAATTCCACGCCTGGTACATCGCCAGATATCACGAAGAGCCAGACCTGCAGTTGCTCACAGATGACGAGGTGCGCGAGTGGCGCACATATCTGGTCAACGACCGGCGGCTGGGCGCGTCATCCGTGAACATCCGCCTGGCGGCTATCCGCGGACTGGTGCGCCATGCTGCCGGCCGCGAACTGAACACGAAGGGCCTGAAGCGGGTCATCCCGCCGGTGGAGCCGCTCAACGGCCGCGAGCTGGGCCGCCTGATGGCCGCCGCCAGCCAGGACCCGGACAACTGGATTGACCGGCGAAACGCGGCGATCCTGAGCCTCATGGCGCGGGCGGGTCTGCGCGTGAGCGAGGTGGTGGGGTTGCGCCTGGACGATGTGGAGCTGAGCCAGCGCAAGGGGCAGGTGATCATCAAGCGCGGCAAAGGCCTGAAGCAGCGGACCGTGCCACTGAGCAAGCAGGCCCGCGCCGACCTGGCCGCCTATCTCGAGGTCAGGCCAGAGGATAACAGCCTGGCGGTATTCCTGAGCCGCAGCCGGCGGCCCATCCACAGCCGGGACGTGCAGCGCCTGGTACGCGTGGCCGCACAGAAGGCCGGCATCCGGCGCAATGTCACGCCGCACACGTTACGCCACACGTTTGCCACGCGCGCGCTGCAGCAGGGTGGGGCGGACCTGGCGACGCTGGCCGACCTGCTGGGCCACGAGAACCTGAACACGACCGCCCGCTATCTTCACCCGGACCGCGACGGTGTGGCGGCGATGGTGGAGGAACTATGACACGCAATAGTCAGAGGCTCTTCAAAAAAGTGACATGATTCACTGCCAGCTGGATGCAACTCTAGTCGCGAAGAGGATGTGCTATCCAGGTTCCGGCTTCGACCAGGGCTTCTATTGAAGGATGAGTGTTCAGATACAGGAGATAAGCCTTTCGGGTTTCCCCCAACGGAACCTCCAGTATTCGAGCAGCTGGCGTAAGCAAGGTGGCATCTTCAAGTGACACATGGAATGTCTCATAGCCTGCAATATTCAGGACTGCATCAAGACCAGTATTCACGGGGACAATGAGTGGCTGGCCTATGAGAAGATGGATGTTTCGCGATAGCAAATAGCTCCATGGTGCATAGCGATTGTGGCCTGGCTGATCTGAGGCCCAGACTCCATGCCGGGCTACCCATCGATCATTCAACCCCCAGATATCAACAGTCGTGAGATCCGCATAGTATGGAATTGCCCCGGCCGGCATGACTGCAATGATGGCTGTCAGATCACCAGAAAGATACGTTCCCAAAGTTTTTCCCAGTGTGGTCCAACTGCTATCATGTTCACTCACCTCATGGCGAAGATCGGATATGGGATTCAAGTAGAGATTAAGCTCTGATTTCGAAAAAAACAGCGCATGGCGCAGAGAGCCAGCCAGCACAAGGGCTACAAGTACGCCCCGGACATAACGATTGCTGACCATACGAAAGAAAATCCATGTCATGAAAATGAATACGCCTGGCAGGACAGGCACCAACATTCGGAATTCCATGAAATCTCCACCGGTGCGCAGCAGGTATAGCAGCCACAGACCAACCGGGAAGAGCAGCCAGCGCATTGTCTGGTTTACGTGGCGGATTGAGAGAATGATCAGGGGGATGATGGGAATCCACAGATACGATAACAAGAAAAGCGCGAGGTAATGAAATCCAGTCCCCCGCAGCGCAGTTTCATTGAGCTTGGCATAGTATGTATTGGGCAGGATATCACCGTAATAAACCAGCTTCCATAGCAGCCAGGGCGCGATCAGCAAGATGACTGGCAGGCCAAGGATGACAAGACTGCGGAAGCGTAAAGGGGACGGCACTGGCTGTCGGATGATCTTGAATACAAGCATAGCGGCCAGCGGCCCGATGAGCACGACTGAATCGAGGCGTGTCAGGAGCGCCAGCCCACAGATCGTGGAGAACAGCAGCAATCGTTCCGGAGCCAGCCAGTCACTATCCTGGCGCAAGGAGATAATGATCGCCAGGGCTGCCATAAACAGCATGGTTTGGAGCTGAGTTTCCAGGCCGCCGGTAGCGTAAGCGCTGAAGCTGTAATTGGTCCCAAGTAAAAACAACGCGAGCATAGCGAGCCGATTATCATTCAGGACATGGCGGGCTGTATGCCAAGTCAGGGTCAGCGTGCCAAGGAAACACAGCAGCCCGGCTGCATATGAGAAGCCAATCACGGGCAGATTGAGCCAATGCGGTACGGCCATCAGGATAGTCCACAGAAAGTTGGTATAGCCTTCTACGGGTGGCTCATTGATGTTCCATGTCAAACCATGTCCTTCCGCCAAATGACGAGCATAACGGAAAGAGATGAAAGCATCATCCTGAACGAAGCGATTTTGATATGCCAGAAACAAAAGGGAAAGCATGAGGGCAACTAACCAGATACGTTCATGTTTTGAAGTATTTGTTAACGGCACTAGGAACTCCACTGTGCTGTGATCTAGTCTTAGGGAATACTTATCATGATAATATGATTCTGTAATTCATGCGCTGGTTATTGTCGCCCGCTACCAGAAAAAGCAAAGGAATTTGGCGAAAAGGCAGGTGACTTGGAAAGTTTTCGGCGTCGGTAGGCCCATAACAAAGACTCTGCTTGTGTGCTAATCCTGAGCAAGGGATCAATGCTGTGATCGGATGATCAACGCGGTCAGAGCCAGGGCCGGGCCGCTCACATAGGCGGGGAGCGACGTATCGACAGCGCGCAATACAGCCGCCCCGATGCCTGCCACCAGCAGCCACAGAACCACATCGCGCGCCCTGCGCACGGGCGACCTGCCGCCGCGCAGCAGCCAGCGGTACCAGGGCGTGAGCAGAACAATCACAGGCGCGGCCCCCCAGCCAAAGCGGGCCACGCCCCAGGTCGCCAGGTTATCTCGAGATCAAGCAGAGGGCGACAAACAAGCGACCTTTCCAAGCCACACCCGCCGGGTTACTCCCTGTGAGGATATGGAGCAGTTAGTGCGGGTAACGACTCACAAATCCAGCATTCGGCGATAATGCTGGAGGAGCGATAAACGGCCTGCACAGGTCACCATGGCATTCAGGCATCATCGGTTGCCACAGTCGGCATGCCGCGGGTCCAAGACATCACGCAGTCCATCCCCCAGAAGATTCAACCCCAATACTGCAGTAGTAACCGCCAGACCGGGAAAGAATGTGAGCCACCATGCCTGATACACGTAGTTGCGCCCCTCCGCCATAAGTGCACCCCATTCAGGTTCGGGAGGTTGCACGCCCAGGCCGATGAAACCCAACGCACTCGCAGCCAGCAACATTGCGCCAATCCGCGCCGAAAGCAGAACGAGCAGGCGAGGCAGAATGTTAGGCAATACATGGTACAGAGCTATGTGCATTTCCGTGCAGCCCAGAGCACGCGCCGCACTGATATACAGCGCATGAGTGACCAACAGGGTTTCAGTACGCGCTTGCCGGTAGTACGTTGGCAGGCCGGCCAACGCCAGGGCAACGGCGATCACAATTGCTGACCGTCCCAGCGCTGCTGCCATCACCACCGCCAGCAGGAGACCAGGCACCGCCATCCACGCATCCATAAGGCGGGTTAGCAGGTCTTCCGGCAGGCCGGGTTTCATCCCAGCCAGAATACCAAGCACTATCCCTGGTACTGCTGCCATTCCGACAGACAGCACCGCGATAACCAGGCTGATGCGCGACCCGCCCAGAATACGGCTGAACAGGTCCCGGCCAAACGCATCTGTACCGAACAGATGCTGCCATGACGGACCTTGCAACCGTTCCGCCGGAGACAGTCTGGTCATGTCATACGGGGCAATCTGCGGCGCCAGTATGGCCATCCCAACTAGCCCGACAATGATGACAAGACCAACGATCAGCGAAGCAGAAGACCAGTTCTGACGCCGTAGCAGAATGCCAGGCAGCCGAGCAACAGCGGCACGCTGCCTGGGAATACTCCTGATTCCGTGTTTGAGTAAAGTGCTGGTCATGAATCGGGCATCCAATCAGGCCGACTGGCGGGAAACTCGTGGATCCAGATACAACACAATCAGATCAACAGCAAAAAGAATCATGAATGTCAGGGCCGCGATGGCAAGCGCTGTCCCTTGAAGCAGCAGCGGATCCCGGTCGAAGGCAGCCTGGACGGCCAGCCCTCCCAATCCCGGCCAGTTGAAAATGGTTTCGACGACAACCAGGCCGCTGATCAGGCGCACGGCCTGCAGGCCTATGTACATGATGATGGGAATAACCGCGGCAGGCAGGATATGCCTGCTCATGACCGCGTCGTTGCGCAGGCCCTTGCTGCGTGCCACAAGCACAAAATCCTGCCCCATGGTTTCCAGCAGGCTGGCCCGGGTCAACCGCGCGACACTGGGCACCAGCGGAAAGGCGGTGCAAATGGCCGGCAGGATGAGATGGCGAGGGGTCTCCGATCCAAAGACTGGCAGCCAGCGCAATTTCAGGGCAAACACACTCACCAGCAGAATTGCCAGCCAGAAAACGGGCACGGCCATGTTGATTGACAACAGGAACCGAACCAGCGAATCCCAGATTGTTCCGCGTCGCAGGGCGCTCAGAACTCCCAGACTTCCGCCAACAGCTACACCCAGGACAATCGCCGTTGCGATCAGAATCAGGGTATAGGGCAGGCGTACGCCAATTTCCCGGATGACTGGCCCGCCGGTGCGAGCCGAGTCACCCATGTCGCCGTGCAACAGTCCTCCCAGGTAGTCCAGATAGCGCTGCCACAAGGGACGGTCGAGCCCCAGTTCGGTGCGGACAGCCTGGCGATCGTTTTCGGAGGCAGTCTGATCCAGCAGTACATCCGCGGCATCACCTGGCGCCAGATCCAGCAGCAGGAAGACAAACAACGAAAGCAGCAGCAGCGTGGGGATGGCGGAGAGCAGCCGGCGAATCAGCATTTGCATGGTTGAAACGCTCCCTGCAGCTACCGGATGATTATGGCGTTTTCCAGGCTGACATGGCTGTGGATCATCTCCAATTCCTGAACCCGGTTGTTAACTACAACATTGGTGATTGGCATGTGCAGCGGAATGATCGGCAGGTCTTCAATCAGGACTTGCTGCGCCTCCGTGTAAATGGCGAAACGCTGATCCTGATCGAATATCTGACGCCCCTGGTCGGTGAGCGCATCCAGCGCCGGGTTCGCGTACCCGTAACGATTGGCGCTGGCTCCAGCAGCGAAATACACCCGCAGCAGGTCAGGATCATTCCAGTCCAGGCGCGTAATCATCAGGTCAAATTCGCCCCTGCCAGCTGCCGCTACCATGCCCCCAAAGTCAAGCACCTCAATACTGGCGTTAATCCCGACATCAGCCAGCTGTGCCTGAATTACAGTCGCCATAGCGTCATAGGTAGGAAAGGTCGAAGTGAGTAACCTGACCTCAAGCGGATTATCCGGCCCATATCCGTTGTCTGCGATAAGCTCACGCGCCTTATCGGGGTCAAAAGCCGGAGCCTCACCTTCAAGGTCGGGGTTATAGCCAAAGATGCTGGGGGGAATAGGCGTATTCGTCACCACGCCCAGACCATCCCGCGCAAGATCAACGATCTCCTGCTTATTGATGGCATGGGCGACTGCGCGGCGCATCGTCACGTCGTTGAATGGCGCGCGCGCGGTATTGAACCCGGCGAAGATCAGGCCGCGCGAAGGGTCATCCAGAATGGTGAAGTCCGGATTATCCTTCAGCGGCTCAAGCAGCGGAACTGTAGTGATATAGGCAATATCAACCTCACCACTCAGCAGGCCGTTGATGCGGGTTGTCTGGTCGGCCGTAAAGCGAATGTGGAGCGTTTCAATATCGACAGGCCCGGTGCTGGCATCGACGGGACGATGCCCGTTGTAGCGCGGATTCTGTACCAGGGTAAGGCTGTTGCCCTGAACCCACTCGCTTAGCATAAACGGCCCTGAGCCAACCGGTTGCACGCCATAGTTTTCGCCAGCGGCTTCGACCGCACCGGGTTCCAGGATAGCAGCGTAGGCGTAGGTAAGTGCGCTCAACAATGTGGATGATGGTTCAGTAAGGTTGAAACGAACGGTGTACTCATCCACCTTCTCGAAACTCGCAACGTTGGCGATCTCGGAAGAGATTAACGAGCGTTCGCTGGATTCCTGCAGGCGTTCGAATGTGAAGATCACGGCATCGGCATTAACCGGCGCTCCATTGCTGAACACCACATCATCCCGCAGGAAAAACGTGATAGCGCGCCCATCCTGGCTGATCTGCCAGTCTGCGGCGAGAAACGGCACGATTTCTCCCTGCCGGTTCTGATACAGCAGCGTGTCATAAACATAAGACAGAATCACCGGACCGCTGGGGTCAAGTGGCCCGTGCGGATCGAATGTGATCGGATCGCGGGTCAGCACCATCGTCAGGGCGTGTACGTTACCCTGGGCTGCCGCAGGTGGAATCATCACCAGCAAACCAACAAGTATTATTGCAAACACACCCCAGGCATATCGTTGCGTAATCATGCATTCCCTCCAATGATGATCGAGTGAGGCAAACAGAAACCAGCGCCGACAGCATAAATCGCGACTGGCCGCACTACAGCACGACCTGCCGCGTCTCCGGCTCATAAGCGCAGAATGGCTCTTCGGCCAGGTAATTGCCGGTAACGCCATACGCCCGTGCGCGGCATCCGCTGCAGAGCGCCTTGAACTGACAAATACCGCATTTGCCTTCCAGCAGATCGGGATCACGCATTTCCTGGAAGAGTGTGCTCCCCTGCCAGATCGCGCCAAAGCTCTGCTGGCGCACATTGCCTGCTTCCACAGGCAAATATCCACAGGGGAAGACCTCCCCCCGGTGAGACACAAAACATACGCCGGTGCCGGCCAGGCAGCCCTTGGTTGCTGCGTGCATTGCGCTGTCGGAACCCACCGGATGGCCTGCCGGATGACCCGCATGCACCTGGCGCGTGTGGCTGGCAGGCAGCTCCCGGAGCTGACCCTGACGGGCATCCTGAGCGCGACGCTGGCGCATCACACGAAAGTAATGAGGCGCGCAGGTCGCCTTGAGCTGGAGCTGTGTCTCCACCTGTTCGGTGTCATAAAGCCAGTTCAGCACACGCTCGTACTCGCGGGCGCTGATCATCTGCTCCTCGGCGATCTCCACGCCACAGCCAACCGGCACCAGCAGGAACAGGTGCAGGGCTGTCGCGTCCAGGTCTTTGGATAGCTGCAGCATCCCCTCCAGCTGATTCTCGTTGTGGCGGGCCACCGTCGTGTTAATCTGGATCGGCATGCCCACGGCCCGCAGCGCCTGCGCCCCGTGCACGGCCGCGTCAAATGATCCAGGCAGGCCTCGGAACGCATCATGCGTAGCGGGATCCTGACCGTCGAAGGAAATGCTGACCCGCCTGATACCACTGTCCCTGATCTGGACGGCAACCGCTTCATCTACCAGGGTGCCATTGGTGGCCAGCGCGACGGTCAGGCCAGCGTCAGCGGCATAGCGCGCGATCTGGAAAATGTCCTGTCGGAAAAGCGGCTCACCGCCGGAGAGCACCAGGATGGGCTTGCCTACCGCGGCAATCTGGTCGACCAGGCGGAAGGATTCCTCCGTGGAGAGGTCTTCAGGGGTAAGCTGGTCAGCGATTGTAATTCGGCGACAGTGGATGCACCGCAGGTTGCAGCCAGCGGTGGTTTCCCAGAACACCAGGCGTGGAGAGGGGTAGAGGGACATGATCAGCACTCCGCAGGTTGAAAATGTGAGGAATTCTCAAAAAGAATCCCCAGAATATAAAGAATTCTATATGATGATATTGTGCATCCGCTTGGTAGAATAGTGATATCTGTCACACAACACAGATGATCCCTTCTAACCTGATCACTAGCGTGCAACCTCTGGCCGTACACGCTCGCCCGCCGGGCAGCAGCCGGGAGGGCAGACATCATGGCTGAGGCCGTGAGTTCCCAGAACACGCCGTGCTCCAGCCGGCTCCAGCCGTTCCTGAATCAGTTCGCGAACCATGGAGATGAACGCGGGATGAACACCGACGGTCGCCGAACGCACGAGGTTCAGCCCAAGCTGCTTAGCATGCTGGCGTGCCTCAATATCCAGGTCATAAAGGACCTCCATATGATCGGAGATAAAACCGATTGGATGCACGACAACATCGTTTACCCCCTGCTCCTGAAGCCCACTCAGGAAATCGAGAATATCTGGCTCCAGCCACGGCACATGAGGTGAACCACTGCGACTCTGATAAACCAGCGACCAGTCTGGCTTGTCAAGCGCCTCTGCCACCAGGCGGCAAGCCTCACGCAACTGGCGCTCATAGGCGCTCTGGCGCGCCATGGCGACCGGCAGGCTGTGGGCGCTAAAAACCAGCGCGGTTTCGGCCTGCCGCGCTGCCGGGATTTGCGCCAGCGCCGTTCGAACATGTTCGATGCTGGGCTCGATGAAACCCGGGTGGTTGTAATAAACGCGCAGTTTGTCGACAAGCGGGGCGGATGGGCCGACCTCCGCCTTGGCCCGGATAATGTCCTCCCGATACTGGCGGCAGCTTGAGTAACTGCTGTACGCGCTGGTGAACAGGGCCAGCGCCCGGCGCACACCATCCTGAGCCATCGTCCGCAGCGTATCAACCAGAAAAGGGTGCCAGTTGCGATTGCCCCAGTAGACTGGCAGGTGCGGGCCGTGAGCATGCAGTTCTTCCTCGAGCGCTGTTTTCAGGGCTCTCATCTGGGCGTTAAGTGGGCTTACCCCGTCAAACAGCCGATAGTGTTCGGCTACCTCCAGCATCCGCGAGCGGGGAACATTCCGGCCAGCCAGCACATTTTCCAGAAAGGGCATGACCTCATCCATGCCTTCGGGGCCGCCAAATGCCACGATTAACACGGCATCATACGCAGGTTCTGAGCCATTGGAGATCATGTGGTGCTGCTCCCCTCGTCTGCTTCGGCCACCGCCGATGTACCTACATGGATGGTGCCATCGCGCACCTCTACCCGATAGCTGGATACCCCCATGCTGGCAATACCATCTACAACCTGTCCGGTTGCGAGGTCGAAGCGCGCATAGTGCCACGGGCAGATCACCGTACAGCCGCCCTCGTCAGCCTCGACGGTGCCTTCACTGAGTGGGCCGCGAGCATGTGAGCAGCGATTGTTGATGGCATAAAAATCGCCATCTACATTAAAGACCGCCACCTGCTGCCCATCCAGGTATACGTTTCTACTCGTGCCGGGCGGTAGTTCGTCCAGGGGGCAGACTTCGGCCCAGGCTTCGGCGGGGCGAACATCCGGCACCTGGGGGACTGCGATCGGCGGGCCACCCAGCGCGTCCAGCGCTTCATCGAGCGCCAGCCTGACACAGGTGAACAGCGGCGTGTCGCGCAGGGTATAAAGACTGGCTTCGGTTTCCCGCAGGTCCTGAACCAGATCGAGAAAATCGGAGGGTTCATCGGTCTCAAAAGCAACAACAAATTCCTGATCGTCCAGGCCGAACGAATAGGTCGTGTTGAGTTTTACGGATGGGTATTTGCGCCCTACCTCAATGTGTTCGTCCATCATGCCCTGCCGGGCGGGCAGTGTCAGGCGATACCAGGGGCGGGTCTTGATGAATGGGTAAACGAACAGATACCTGGCTTCACTGGGCTGGATGATCAGCCGTTCGGCATCCTCATCCGGGTTATCCCGGATTTCATAGATCGAACGTTTGGTTTGAGACAGGAAGGAATGCGTAAGTTGAAGGTAAGCTCCCATACGCGTATTCATAATTGCTGTTGCCAGCGGCTGGAATGGTTCCAGGCTCTCAGCGATCTGCCACAGGAGTAACTCCGAGTCAGCCCGCGTGCCCATCAAACTGTACGGGCGTAGCAGCATCCGACGACCAAAACTGCGAATCGTCTCCAGCAGCTCCTGTTTATGCTCAATCTGCTTTTCCGGTGATATTCGACGCCAGCGGGGATCAATTTTGTAGAATGCAAAACGGACATACTGACGCCTGGTGATGGCTTGGCCGCTCTCCTTTGGATCAACGGCTGTCCGAGGTCGAGATGCAGGACGATGCGAATTGAATGACACGACACTCCCCCAAGTGATTGACACAGAATATATATAATTCTATATGCAGATTAACGAGATTGTTTAGTTTCTGGGAGTATAGTGTCAGTCGGGGGAGACGACAAGCACCACCTGCAGACTCTCATTATGCTCTAAGCTAAGCTCACAGGATCAGGATGCAATTTCGATAGAAGGCTATCTACCGTAGGTACTGGATCACCTGTTCCGCTGTTTGCTGTGCCTGATGCACACAATCCGGGATACCGACGCCACGGTACGGGCTTCCAGTAAGGTAAATTCCTGGTGGCAGAGCAGCCTCAATCGCTTCCAGCAGATCCAGATGGCCAACATCGTACTGGGGGTTAGCGTTATGCCAGCGATAAATGCGGTCAAACAGCGGTTTTGCGCGGATACCAAGCAGCGACTGAAGCTCAGCACGCACAACCTGACGCAGGGCGTCATCATCCAGAGCCATAGACTCTGGGCTGCGCGATCCACCAAAGAACACGCGCAACAGGGTGTATCCTTCTGGCGCGCGCTGGTCGAACTTCGTGGAGCTCAGGGTTACTGCATTGATTGGCCGGTTTTCACTGTGGGGAATAACCAGCCCAAAACCCTGCAGCAGATTGGGGACATCCTGCGCGCGATACGCGAGAGAGATTGTGCCGGTACTGACATAACGAATTGAATCCAGTCTGGAAGACGCTTCCGGAGCGAAATCCCGGATCAGGGCTGCGCTGGTGAAGGCAGGAGTGGCAAGCACTACTGCGTCAGCGGTGAAGGTTGTTCCGTCAGAGAGCTTCACGGAGTATTTGCCTGGAGCCGCGGGCACCACTTCAGATACGGCTGTCCCCAGACGCAAAGTTCCACTTACATGTGTAACCAGCGCTTCAATAAGTTCCTGGGTGCCTCCAACAAAGGACGTGAAGAGCGAAGGCGCGGCTCCGGCCCGGCGGGGTGCCTGCTGGCGTGCTGCCAACATCCCCCTGATCAGGCTGCCATGCTTTTGTTCCAGATCCCGAAATCTTGGAAAGGTTGCCAGCAGACTCTGTCTGTCTGCCTCGGCATTGTAGATGCCTGACAGCAACGGTTCCGCAATCTTATCAAGCGCTTCCTGGCCCAGCCGGCGCAGGATAAACTCTGCTAATGTCTCATCGCTGTCGTCGCGCCGCCGTGGGATAACCAGATCCAAGCCCATTCGAAGCTTGCCCAGGGGGGAAATCAGCGTGGAGCGGGCAAAAGGCATGAACCGGGTTGGCACGATAAGCAGCACACCATCCGGCAGAGGGGTTGGACGCCCGCGGTTAAGCACGTACACTTTCCGTTGGCTATCATTGGTACCCAATACCCTCTCCGCAAGACCCAGCTCGCGTGCCAGGGCAAGAGCCCACGGCTTCTGCGTAATGAATGAGTCCGGACCACCTTCAACAACAAATGATTCCAATCCTGGTTCTTCAACGGTTTCAGTAATGATCTTTCCACCCCACCGGCTGCTGGCTTCCAGGAGGGTGTATTCCATAGAAATCCCTGCTGCATGCGCCTGTTGTTCCAGGTACCAGGCCGTACTCAACCCGGTTATTCCGCCGCCGATGATGACAACATGCCGTGATGTGCTGTGCATAAAAATCCCTGGGCAGTGAGTATCACAAACAATGCTTCCTGGATTTGGCGCTTGGGTAAGCCTGGCCGGGGAAGCGGAGTGGAGTATACCGCGTTGACTGCAGGCGACAAATTCTCACGTTCGCGAGATGGCGATCAGATGTGATATCTCCGACCCTCTACGCTGTACCACGCAGTTGTAACTGGAGCGGGGGGAAATCATCGTCGTTTTGGACTGCTCAGCAACAGTGTTCCCAGTATAAAGAACAATGCGGTGATCCAGCTTGGCCAATCAATGACAAGCTGATAGCCAACCATTGCTGTGCCGGAAACAAGCAGCCATAAGACAATGTCTGGTGTACGGCCACCGCGCAGCAGCCAGCGATACCACGCCGTTCTCCGCCCACGAGTAGGCGACGATCTGCCCGTCCGGGTCGCTGGAGGCGGAACCATCCAGCGTCACGACCTCGCTGCCGGAGGAGTCGGCGTCGGTGACGGTCTGGTCTGGCCCGGCGGCGGCGGTGGGATGGTTGGTTGTGATAATGCTGCATATCTCAACGGGTTCTATGCATGGTAATAGGCTGTCTTGCTCAATGTAACGAACTGTTAGTGTATCAAGTGTGGTGATTTCCACACTGCTGATCATAGAAGGATCGAAATCAACAATAAACACAAGGCGCTCGTTGGGATATACTAATTCAATCGTTCCCGAAAATGAGATCCTGGCAGGTGGACCGTACAGGCTTAAAACATCATTGACGGAAATATCACTTAACGGCAAGTAAATGAGCCAAACAACATCTTCTTCGTTTTCACCCGCCCAGATCGATCCCTCCCCACCGCTGAAGTGTGATGAGATACCACTGGCATCAAACGAATAGCTCTGACGATTACTAAAACCTATTGTGCCAAGTTCATACTCAATATTTGCCAGAGATAGTATCGTCTTGACTTCTGCATTTGTTGTAATGCCCGGTTCGATTCCAAGAAAACATGCAGCCTGGCAATTATCATCACTGAGCAAGTCGCGTATGTTGTCGTTTCCCTGCCCTGCCATGACGACCGTGATCACTACCTCGTCGCTGGCGGTGAGGCCGCTGTCATCCGTGACGGTGAGGGTGAGGGTGTGCGCGCCGAGGGGGAGATCCACTGTGGGTGTGGGGCCGGTGGCGATTTCGACGCCGTTCTCCGCCCACAAGTAGGCGACGATCTGCCCGTCCGGGTCGCTGGAGGCGGAACCATCCAGCGGCACGACCTCGCTGCCGGAGGAGTCGGCATCGGTGACGGTCTGGTCCGGTCCGGCGGCGGCGGTGGGATGGTTTGTTGTGATGATGTTGCAGATTTCGGGAGGTGCAGTGCAGGGTTGAAGGACAGGATAAGTACCATAGACGCGCTCCCGTGTGTGATCTTCCGTCATTAGCATTACGTAATCGACAATGAGCGTATTCTTGTCGTCTATGAAAAAATTCAGACCTTCCTGGGGATATACCGCAAAAACACTAATGGCATCTATCAGATTCTCTGGCGAACCATATAGTGATAGAATTGTGGTTAGAGGCGTATCAGTAATATCAACAAATACATTGTCGACCAGGCCATCGCGAACATCTACACTCACCATACCTTCTATGTGAACAGATACGGCAGAAGCATTGAACTCATAAAGCACTATCACACCAACAATTGGGCTGACACTATACTCGAGGTTGTGCGCCGCGAGAATCGTTTGCAGTTCCTGTTCCGTTGTTTTTCCTGGCTCGATCCCAAGGAAACAGGCAATCTGGCAGCTTTCATTGCTTAGAATATCACGTAGAGTACCGTCGCCTTGTGCATGAATGATATTGACAAATATAAAGATAATATGGAGCATCAAGAGTATTCGGACAGATTTTGCAGCCATGATCTACATCCTTATCCAGATCCATTGTTATCGGACTATTAAAGAATCACTGAAAACTTGCCAGAAAGGCTGACCATCGTAAGGGCAGTTTGTATCTGCCTGCAAGATAGGCCATAAAGTTAATGGATTTATCATAATAGCATCACCAAATATATCGCTGCGTTTGAAAACGCTAAAATGTCCGCCATGATCATTGGATAACCCCAAAAAACCAGCTGAACTCGGCGCATTGATAGATGGTACGTAGAACATAGAGACATCCAAATGCTCATTGTTTTCGTTCAATATCCCTTCTGAGTCGTACCCCCCAGTTCGTCCGCTCAACCCGACTAAACTACCTGCGGGGAGTCTAGCGCCAGGCACAACGTCTTCGGGAATGCTACCAGCGAGAAGATGCGAATAAGCGATGTGTAGAGCGCCTCGGCTGGTATCTATGGTTCCGAATCCATAGTAAGAGGATGCCAAATTATTGAACGGCTGATTGTTGGATGCAAGCCGATTCTTGATGCTCTCCGGAATATCGCTCATATCAATACGGATGGCCACAAACCAGCCTAATCCGGCATTGTTATTCTTATATTCATCAGAGTAGAGTTCCAGCGAAGTGTCAACAACATCTACAGTGGCTGGCGCAGGTACTATCAGAGGATGATTCTGACCGCTGATTGAAAGCAGATTGATATCCCTTGATCCTATTATAGCCCCACCAAAATAGCAGCCGTATTCTGTCAGCCGGGGAGGATGATTTGGAAGCGGCGTTCCATCAGCCGTTTCGCTACGCATTGGCAACAGAAATTCGTTAGAAAGATCGGGTGGAAGTGTTGGCGTGGGCGTCGGTGTGGGCGGAACGGGGGTCGGCGGGAGTGCCGAGCCAACAACCGGCAACTCCGCACAGTCGCTTTGCAGCAGATTAGCATCAAGCAGCAATTCGTGCATCCAGCCATAGTACAGCGGGTTTTCACTACTCGGATAGCCCACGTTGTACCAATTGGGGATGCCATTCACCGTTTCGCCATTCACGGTCTTGCTGTACAAATCAACCCAGACCCCCTGCTCAATCATGTAGAGCGGCACGGTCGCGTCACCATAAGTATAAGGCCCAAAGCGAATGTAAGCTGGCGCAGCCGTGTACACCCGGCAGCCTACCCCAAATGCGGGTGTCGGCGGTGGCGGCAGCGGGGTCGCTGTGGGCTGGGGCGTCGGTGGGTCTCCAATGACTTCGCCGTTACCATCGACGATGGGCAGATTGTCAACCGCATTTCCATCTCCACACGGCTCGACGCCACCGAACATGCTCGCGTGCGCCCAGCCCACAACGGTGCCATCGAAAGTGCCGCCAGGGTCTGTGTACCCTTCGACACGCAGCCACTCCCCATCCTGATCGTAGACCCCCGCCAGCATCAGAGTCCCCCCGTATTTGATGAGTGGGGTTCCAGCACCGAAGCCGGGGGTGGGCCTGATGTATGCCCCGGTTTCACTGTTGAGTGGCCGGGAAGTGCAAACCCCGGACGGAACGGGCGTGGGGGTCAGCGTCGCGCCGGTGTCATCCATTAGCGCCAGTCCGTCCAGGCAGCCCAGCGACTGGCCCAACGCGTCCACCAGTGCCAGTTCTTCCGCCGCCACCCAGCCATCAACTGAGGCGGGTGTTTCATCTGCCAGCCAGCCAATACCGCGCAGCTTGTACCACAGGCTGTCCGCGCTCCTGCCGTACATCTCCACCGATCCGGCATTCGGGATGCCTCCCAACACGATCTGGCAGCCCGTCGTGTCACACACGGTGGCCGAGTCGTTCAGCGTCTCAATCACGGTCGAGCAGGTCACCATCCCCGGGGGCAGGGTGGGCGTCGGGCTGGGTTCCGGCGTCGGAGTGGGAGGGGTGTCGGCGATGTGCCAGGTGTGGAACTCGCGCAGCACACCCGTGTAGCGACTGCGTGTGCTGCGTGCGTTGAGGCTGGTCAGGAAGCGGCTCAGGTGGCGTTCGCAGGCACTGGCAGGATACATGTTGTTTCTGCGACCCATTTGAGAACGGACATTCGTCCTGGATTATACAGCAAAACAGGCCCCGGTCGGGGTCCGAGCGTCAGAGAATCAGTGCGGTGCGACTTCGTGCGATCAGCTCATAATGAGCTACCCGAGCTGATTGGTACTGGTAAGCCGGTTCCCTGATCTTGACCAATTCTTGATGCTCTACTCTGCTTTCTTGTTATTTCCTTGACCCCACATCAGTTACAGTCATCCTGAACCTGGGCAGTTGCAATGCGTATATATGGCAGGATACCATGTCCCCATTTGATGATAATCACTACAGTATTCGCCGGCGAACAGGCTGGTGGAAGGTGAGCCTGGCGATTGGCATCGTTCCCTTAACAATCGGTCTTGTGCTTTCAGCAGTCCTGCCGCTTGAATTTGCGGTTATCATAGTGATGGGAACCATTCTTGTTTCTGGCACGATGGCGATTTGGATGCATGCCAGCGAGCAGGCAACCGGAGACGAATGGTGGCAGGATGACGACTGTTCGGGCTGGCGCGGGTACTGATCCTCCCATGACCCTTTGAGCCTGCCGGATTGGCTGATAGCGCACCTGGTGATCCAGTATCGGAACTCAGCATGAAGCCATTCCAGTTTGACCAGCAGGCCAGGCGCCTGTCTCTGCTCAGGGCTTATGCACAATCTGCAGGCTTCGTGCTTGTTGCCACGCTTATCGGCCAGCTCATTCAGTCGTTTGTCTCACCGACCAATGTCGTCATGGTCTATTTGCTGGCCGTGGTCATGGTTGCGATCCGGCTGGGCTATGGGCCGGCTGTGGCAGCCTCGATGCTGAGTGTTGTGGTCTTCAATTTCTTCTTTGTGCCTCCACAGCTGACTTTACGAGTCGCTGACGCAGAATACCTGCTCACATTCGCGGGCCTGTTCATCGTCGGCGTTGTGATTGCCAACCTGACAGCGCAGGTTCTGGAGCAGGCTGAGGCAGCCAGGGAACGTGAGGCCCAGACTGCGGCCCTGTACGCTCTCAGCAAAGATCTGTCCATCACCACTGACCTTGATGCTACCATCCAGACCACGCTGAGTCATATCCAGGAAACATTTGGCGCTGAAGCTGCGATCTACCTCCGGCGCGGTTCGCAGCTGGTCATGGCGCACACCACTTCCTCAAAACTGGTTACCGCTATCACCACAACTGTGTTGGATCGCGCCTGTCAGCAGGGCGAACCGGTAGAAACCGCGCTGGCATTACCCGGTTTTGATCGCATGCTGGTGATACCACTCAGAACCGCACAGGGAACGCTGGGCGCTCTGGCCCTGGGCCTGAGCACCTCCTTCGCCATCGCAACCCATCACTACATTCTCAGCGCTTTCAGTCATCAGGCTGCGCTGGCTGTTGAAGCAGCTCAGCTTGCCGAGACCGCGCGCACGGCCGAGTTACTTCATGAGCGAGACAAGCTGCAAACCGCGCTGCTGAATTCGATCTCGCACGACCTGCGCACGCCTCTGGTCTCCATCACCGGTGCCCTGAGCAGCCTGCACGACCATGCGGCGCTTTACGATGAACAGGCGCGCCAGGATCTGATCAATGGGGCCTGGCAGGAAGCACAGCGCCTCAACCGGCTGGTGGCCAACCTCCTGGAAATGACGCGTATCGAAGCGGGCGCAGTACAGCTTAACCAGGAATACTTTGATGTGGCAGAGATCATCGGCGTCGCGCGGGCACAGCTTCAGGAACGATTGCGCGATCGCAAGCTGGAGATCGCCATTGCGCCAGATTTGCCCCTGGTGTATGTTGACATCTCGCTTATGACCCTGGTGCTCGTGAATCTACTGGATAACGCGCTGAAATACGCGGCACCTGAACGGCCGATTGAGATCAGGGCTGGTATACGCGATACGTGTGTATTGCTGGAGATCGCCGACTATGGGCCGGGCATACCTGAAGCGGATTTACCCCATATCTTTGGGAAATTCTACCGCTCGCCCAACTCCCAGCATATCCGCGGGACCGGACTGGGGCTGTCGATTTGCGAAGCGATTGTTGAGGCGCATGGGGGAACCATCCGGGCGGCGAACCGCGCCGAAGGCGGGGCAGCTTTCATCATCGCGCTTCCAACGCAGGATTCTGTGAGCGCTTGTGGAGAATCCCAGGACCATGCATAACATAACCGTGCTTATTGTTGATGATGAAAATGCTGTACGCCGGTTCTTGCGGACATCGCTGAGTGCCCACGGCCATACGATTCACGAAGCTGCGACCGGTGAAGATGCGATTGTTCAGGTGGTAAATCACCTCCCTGATATCATCGTGCTGGATCTGGGACTGCCGGATATCAGCGGCCTTGAAGTAACGCAACGCCTCCGCGAGTGGACCAGCATCCCGATTATCATCCTGTCGGTGCAGGACCAGGACAGCGACAAGATCGCCGCCCTTGATGCCGGAGCGGATGATTACGTGACCAAGCCTTTCAGTGTGGGCGAGCTGATGGCCCGTATTCGCGTGGCGCTGCGCCATGCCCAAACATCTGTGGCTGCCGAATCTGTCTTTAAGACGGGCGAGCTGAGTGTAGACCTTGCCTCCCGGGTAGTCAGACTGGGTGGAGAAGAGATTCCGCTGACGCCTACAGAATATGATTTATTGCGGCTGCTCATCAATCACGCTGGCAAGGTTATCACCCACCAGCAGATTCTGCGTGAAGTCCGCGGTGTTGGTTACCAGACGGAGAAGCACCTGCTGCGTGTCCACATGAGCAACCTGCGTCGCAAACTGGAGACAGACCCCACCAATCCCCAGTACATTCTGACCGAGCCCGGGGTAGGCTACCGCCTGCGGGTAGACTACTAAGTATCGCCATTCTCCCCGACTGCCTGGCTGACCTTGACACTTTCTTGATGCTCTCCCAGTTCGAATTGACACATTCTTGATACTAAAACGGCTATCCTTTCCGGGTTGAAACCAGGGTCAGATGACCCTGTGCATATGCTGCACGCAGACCTGTTGTGCAGCTCAATTACCCTGAAATCAATCGGACCGAGCATCCTATGAACATCAAAGAAGTCAAGCGGGCGCTCATTGGCGAGCCTTTCCCAACCAGCCATGAGATCCATGAACGACTTGATAAAGTGCGGGCACTGGCCATCTTCGCATCTGATCCCATCAGCAGCAACGCTTACGCAACTGAAGCGATCATGAGCGTGCTGATTGTGTTGGGGAGCGGGGCGCTGGCCATGACTCTGCCCCTGGCGATGGGCGTGGCCGCCCTGGTACTGCTGGTGGTTTTCAGCTACATCCAGACCATTCTGCATTACCCGGATGGCGGCGGAGCCTATACCGTTGCAAAGGACAACCTGGGCACATATCCGGCCCTGCTGGCAGGTGCCGCCCTGCTGACTGACTATATTCTGACGGTATCTGTATCTGTTTCTGCCGGTGTGCGCGCTGTAACCTCCGCCGTGCCGGAAGTATTCGAATATCGGGTCTGGATCGCGCTGCTGGCTATTGCCTTCATCACCTGGGTAAACCTTCGTGGCGTCAGGGAAAGTGGCACCGTATTCGCCTTTCCCACGTACGCATTCGTCGGCGGTGTGCTGCTCGTGATTGGCTTTGGCCTCGTACGCTATTTTGGCTTGTTCGGCGCGCCGCCGCTGCCGCACATGGAAGAGACCGTTGCGCCGCAGGAGAGCCTGGCTGGGTTCGCCTACATCTGGCTGCTGCTGCGAGCCTTCGCTGGCGGGTGTACGGCGCTGACCGGGATTGAGGCCATCAGTAACGGTGTGCAGGCCTTCAAGCCACCGGAATCGCGCAACGCGGCGATCACAATGGTCGCCATGGGCACGATTGCCATGTCGCTCTTTGTTGGCATCACGTTCCTGGCCACGCATATGGCGCTGATCCCGGAGGAAGCCGAGAGCATCCTGTCCCAGATGACCCGCAATGTCACCCAGGGCGGATTTCTCTACTTCTGGGTGCAGTTCTTCACCGCCATGATCCTGTTTCTGGCCGCCAACACCGGCTACCAGGACTTTCCGCGCCTCAGCTCTTTTCTCGCCCGGGACGGGTTCCTGCCCCGCTGGATGCAGAATCGCGGGGATCGCCTGGTGTTCAGCTCAGGAATCGTCGTGCTGGCCGCCATATCATCGCTGATTGTCGTGGTCTTCCGTGCCGACGAAATCGCCATGCTGCCCCTGTATGCCCTGGGGGTGATGCTGAGCTTCACCCTGTCACAGGCCGGCATGTCCAACCTGATGCGTAAAGTGGGCACGCTGAAACCCGGCGAAAACATGCACACAGGCATAACCAGGATTCACTATGAGAGCGGATGGCGCTGGAAGCGGGCTGTCAACATCATTGGGGCCATCACGACCGGGGTCGTCTTTATCATCCTGACCGCCACGAAGTTTGCAGAAGGTGCCTGGATTATCGCGCTGGCAATTCCGATCATGGTGTACACGTTCTACCGTGTGCACAAGCATTATGACAAGGTAGCCAATGCACTCACCACCGAGCATTTTGAGGAGCAGAACCTGGGAGAAGTAGCCGATATTGCGCTGGTGCCAATTGCTGACGTGCACCGCGGGACCCTGCTCGCTTTGCAGTACGCCAAACGAATTTCCAGCGATGTCCGGGCGATTTCGGTTTCCACCACGCCCGCCATGCACCAGCGCATCGAAGCGCGCTGGGCGCGTTTCCCCCGGCTGACCGATGGCGTTGAGCTGGTGATCATCGATTACGACTACCGGGACATTCTTGAACCGCTTGTGAACTACATTGAGCATGTGAACAGCACGGAGTTCCCCTGCCAGCTTGTGACAATCGTAGTGCCGGAATTCGTGTCCAGCAATATGTTCGGTCAGTTCCTGCATAACCAGACTGCGAACATGCTGCGTACCCGCCTGAAATACATGCCGGATGTGATCGTAATCGATGTACCCTATCACATCGCTGCCGACGAAAAACCGTCGAATGACGTCACTCAGCGGTATCTTGTGTTGTGATGTTGTGCCTGCCTTGCACTTGTGCTGACAGCAGGCTCAGCTGACCCCTGCCTTCCGAAGCTGTTTCAGTTTGCATGGCCACAAGGGGCGAGGGCGCCGTAATGACGCCCTCGCCCTCCTGCAATTTTCCCTCTAAAGCTCTTGCCTGCCGGGCGCGGATGCCCCCCCCGTTGCTGTGCCTGCGTGGTCTTACCCCGAAAATGTGGT
>NPIE01018054.1_pt1 | contig 31187 bp, 28 predicted proteins | sample 8637661 | NCBI WGS metagenome assembly NPIE01 (sample SAMN07420842, study PRJNA396082) | bioreactor metagenome | isolation source: sample BA12 brine-fed electro-methanogenic bioreactor BA | place: Japan: Kochi | collected 2016-12-09 | reverse complement strand
GTGTTTTAGATGACGTGGACCTGGACAGCTTGCGCTCGCGCTTGCTGCAGACCGTGTCCGCACGGTATAATCGCGGTCTTTTTCCACTGCCGGTCAGCCGCCATCGCGCGCTGCCGGACCGGGTCGGCTCGGCCGACAGATCGAATCAGCGAAGGATCAAAATCATGAAACGTACTTTTCAGCCCAGCCGTCTCAAGCGCGCCCGCCGTCATGGCTTCCGTGCCCGCATGGCAACCCGCGCCGGTCGTGCCATCATTTCGGCGCGTCGGGCCCGCGGTCGCAAGCGCCTGACGGCCTGATCCCGAACGTCACCGATTCGGCCGACGGCGGATCTGCACGTGTACCGGCGATGCCGGTCACTGAAGATTTTCCGCGCGCGGCGCGGCTGCTGCGCCCGAGCGAATTCCGGCGCGTGTTCGCCTGTCGCAAGGTGCGGCAGAATCGTCTGTTCCGGATTCACCTGGCACCGCCACCCGGGCCGGTCAAGGCCGGATCGGCCCGGATCGGGCTGGCCATCGCTCGACGCGCGGTGCGCCACGCCCATGATCGCAACCGGATCAAGCGCACGGTGCGCGAAAGCTTCCGTCGCCGCCGCGGCCGGGTCCTGCCGGGCGACTATGTAGTGACCGCAAACCCCGCGGCAGCAACAGCGAGCCCGACCGAATTACGCGCTGCACTCGATCACCTCTGGCAAAGTCTTGAACTGAAATGACCACCCGCACCCTTCTCCTGCTTCTGCTGGCCTTCCTCGGCCTGATGATCTATGTCGAGTGGCAAAGCGACTACGCCAACCCGGTACCGCGGCCGGTGGAGTCCTTGCCCGGTGCTGATCAACACAGCCGCGTTACAGACACTGCTGTCGATCAGGATGAGCTGCCGCAACTGCCCGATCTGCCCGATCTGCCCGGTGCGGCACCGACAACGACGGCATCGGAGCTTGAGCCGAGCCCGGCTGAATTTCGCTCCAATACACGCATCGAAGTCGAGACCGACCTGCTGATCGCGCAGATCGATCCGCGTGGCGGCGTACTGACCGAGTTGCGCCTGAAGCGGTTTCCAATACGTGTCGACCAGCCGGATCAACCCTTCGTGCTGCTCGACGATGAGTTGCCCGCCCTGCATATTGCGATGAGCGGCCTGGTCGATGCGGACCGCAGAGCGCCGAATCACACCACTCAGTTCCGCTTTGACCAGCAGTATTACGAACTGGCAAGAGACGCCGAAAGCGTTGTGGTACCGCTGTACTGGACCGGTGATGACGAGCTTGAGGTGGTTCAGCGCTGGGTGTTTCACCGCGACGATTACCTGATCGAGCATCAGATCGAAGTACTCAACGGCAGCGAGCAGCCGTGGCGCGGCAGCCGCTACCTGCGGCTGCAACGCACCATCGGCGGCAGCAGCAACGGCATGAGCTTCACCAATCCCGAGCGCATCAGTTACAACGGCGCGGCGGTATTCAGCCCGGAAGAGCGCTTCTCCAAGCTGCCGTTTGACAAGTTCGGCGAGAAGCCGTATCTGAATACCATTACCGGCGGCTGGGCCGGGATGGTCGAACACTACTTCCTGAGCGCATGGATTCCGCCGGCAGATCAGCCGCACGAGGTCACCACCCGGCTGCTCGACCGGGACAGCCCTAACCGCTACGCAGTGACGCTGACTTCAGCGACACAGCTCCTGGCACCGGGCGAGCAAACCCGGTTCGACGCGCAGCTGTTTGCCGGTCCGAAGCAGCAGAACCGTCTCGCCGAGATCACCCCGGGGCTGGATCTCACGGTCGACTACGGCATCTTCACCGTATTCTCCAAGCCGTTGTTCTGGCTGCTCGACCACATCCACACGCTGGTGCGCAACTGGGGCCTTGCGATCATTCTGCTGACCTTGTTGATCAAGCTGGCGTTCTACAAGCTGACCCAGGCTCAGTTCCGCTCGATGGGCAAGCTGCGCAAGCTGCAGCCGCGCATCCAGCAGCTCAAGGAACGCCACGGCGATGACCGGCAGAAGTTTGGTGCCGAGATGATGGCGATCTACAAGAAGGAGAAGGTCAACCCGCTCGGCGGTTGCCTGCCCATCCTGGTCCAGATCCCGATCTTCATCGCCCTGTACTGGGTACTGCTCGAATCGGTCGAACTGCGCCAGGCCGGCTTCCTCTGGGTGCCGGATCTGTCTCGTCCCGATCCATGGTTCATCCTGCCGGTGGTCAATGGTGCCTTCATGATCATCACCCAGCGCCTGACCCCGATGGTCGGCATGGACCCGATGCAGAAGAAGATCATGCAGTGGCTGCCGGTGGCCTTTGCCGTGATGTTTGCCTTCTTCCCGGCCGGCCTGGTGCTGTACTGGGCCGCCAACAGCGGCATCTCGCTGGCGCAGCAGTGGACCATTCTGCGCCAGATCGACGCCGAGGAAGCCCGCGCCCGGTCGTGAACGACACCATCTGCGCGATCGCCACGCCGCCCGGTCGGGGTGGCGTCGGCATCGTGCGCATCTCGGGCCCTGGTGTTCCCGATCTTGCTGAATTACTGATTGGCCGCTGCCCGGCCCCGCGCCGTGCCGTGCGCGCGCGCGTTCGCGATCCGGCAGGCGAGGTGATTGATGACGGCCTGGCCTTGTATTTCGAAGCCCCACACTCGTTCACTGGCGAGCATGTGCTCGAACTGCAGCTGCATGGGTCGCCGGTGGTGCTCGAGCAGGTGATCGCGTCCTGTGTTGCCGCCGGCGCGCGCCGTGCTGCGCCGGGTGAGTTCAGTCAGCGCGCCTTCTTGAACGACAAGCTTGATCTGGCCCAGGCCGAAGCCGTTGCCGACCTGATCGCTGCCACCAGCGCGCAGGCCGCGCGCGCCGCACGGCGCAGCCTGGAAGGACGTTTCTCCGACCAGGTCCACGCCCTGGCCGAACGCATCACCCGGCTGCGCGTGCATGTCGAGGCCGCGCTCGACTTCCCCGACGAGGACATCGACTTTCTCGCCGACGGTGAAGTGGCTGCAGCCACCGCGCGCTGCATCGAATCCACCGCTACGCTGCTGGCTCAGGCGCGCGCCGGACGGGTGCTCAACGACGGCATCCGGATTGCGATCGTCGGTCGGCCGAATGCCGGCAAGTCCAGCCTGTTCAACGCATTGGTGCGGCGCGATGCCGCGATCGTCACCGAAATCCCCGGTACCACCCGCGACGTGCTGCGCGAGACCGTGCATTTCGGCGGGATTCCGGCCGTACTTGCCGACACCGCGGGTTTGCGCGCGACCGATGATCCGGTCGAACGCGAAGGCGTGCGCCGTGCCGAAGCGGAACTGGCCGAAGCCGACGCGGTGCTATGGGTGCGTGATGCCGCCGATCCGCACACCGAGTCTCGACCCGATACCGCGTGCAAGACCATAGAGATCCTGAACAAGATTGACCGCACCGAACTCGACGCTGGCCGCGAGGGCAACCTCGTGCGCCTGTCGGCGCTCAGCGGTGCCGGTCTCGACCAGCTCGATGCCGCGATCGTCGAAGCCCTGGGCCTGGACCCGGCCGCCGAAACCCTTACTTCGGCCCGCGCGCGTCATGTCGAAGCCATCGAAGTCGCACTGGCCCACCTCGAAGCCGGCCAGGCCGAACTGGCCGCCACCGGCTCGGGTGAGCTGCTGGCCGAAGAACTGCGCCAGGCCGCCGATCAACTCGGTGAAATCACCGGCAAGCTGCACTCCGACGAACTCCTCGGCCAAATCTTCTCGTCGTTCTGCATCGGCAAGTAAGCTCCGGTACACAAGGCTGGTCGCTTCGTCGTTTCGTTTTGGGAGCCGTTTCCCATCGGCGATCTTGATTCAGCCACCGCCGCGGAAAACCACCTGTCGTAGGGGGGATAAGCGCAGCGCATCCACCGCCAATCGCCTTTTGGAGCTTTGCAGCTTCGTCGTCGCGTCGTATTGTCAACTCGTCGATCAGACGCCTCGCATCGCCGAAAACTCGAACCCGCGGTTCGAGCAAATTGACGCGCCCCCCATCCCTGCCTATGCTGTCGCTCCTACCGTTGACCCGGAGCACGTCGATGACCGCCGCCATTCAGCAGCAGATCCTGCACCGCGCCGAGGCCTCGCGCGACCAGCTTTACCTGGCTCAACCGATCGATCGGCAATGGCGCCACTGGACCTGGGCTCAGGCGGTCGATGAAGCGCGGCGCTTCGGCGCAGCGCTCCAGACCCTGGGTCTGAAGCCCGGCGATCGGGTCGGGTTGATGTCGAAGAACTGTGCCCACTGGGTGATCGCCGACATGGCGCTGCTGCTGGGCGGCTTTGTCAGCGTACCGATCTACCCGACCGCCAACGAGCGCACCGTTCGCCAGATCCTCGACCACAGCGGTGCGGCGGCCTGCATCGTCGGCAAGCTCGAACATCCCGACACCCAACTGGCCGGAATCGACGCCGGACTACTGACCGTCGCGATGCCGTACCCCGGCGCGGCCGGGACCCACGACTGGGATCCGCTGCTGGCCGAGCAGGTCGCCGAATTCGTGCCGCATGCCGCGTCCGAAGATGACCTGGCCACCTTGCTCTACACCTCGGGTTCGACCGGCGAGCCCAAGGGGGCGATGCACAGCTACGCCAACTTCGCCTATGTCGGCGAAACCCTGGGTGCCGCGATCGGCACCCGCGACGGCGATCGCGTGCTGTCCTACCTGCCGCTGTCGCACTGCACCGAGCGCGCCTACGTCGAAGCCGCAAGCTTCTACGGCGGCACCACGCTGTACTTCGTCGAAACGCTGGAGACCTTCATGGACGATCTGCAGCATGCCCGGCCGACCCTGTTCGGCTCGGTGCCCAGACTGTGGAAGAAGTTCCAGCTCGGCGTGCTCGAGAAACTGCCGCACGACAAGCTCGAGTTTTTGATGAAGCTGCCGATCGTTCGCAGCCTGATCGCGGCGAAGATCCGCAAGGGCCTGGGGCTGGATGCGGCCGACTGGTTCGCTTCCGGCTCGGCACCGATCGCACCGGTGCTGCTGGAATGGTGGCATCGTCTCGGCGTGACCATCAGCGAAGGCTGGGGCATGACCGAAACCTTTGCCTACGGCACCCAGGTCGGCCGCGGCGTCAAGCCGCGCTTCGGCAGCATCAGCAAGGCCCTGCCCGGCGTGGAGCTGAAGATCGCTGAAGGCGATGAGCTGCTGATTCGCTGCCCGTGCATGATGCAGGGCTACTATGGTGGTGACAAGCGTGATGACAAGCTGACCGAGAGTTGCTTCACCGACGGCTGGTTCCGCACCGGCGATCGTGCCGCCATCGATGCCGACGGCTGGGTATCGATCACCGGCCGGGTCAAGGAAGTCTTCAAGACCACCAAGGGCAAGTACGTCGCGCCGGTGCCGCTGGAAAGCCTGCTGGCGCGCAATGAACTGATCGAGCAGGCCTGCGTGGTCGGCGATCACCTCGATCAGCCGATCGCGCTGGTGCAGCTGGCCGAACACATCGATCTCGACATGCGCGAACTGCGCCGCCAGCTGGTCGAAACCCTGGACCAGGTCAACACCGAACTCGAACCGCACCAGCGCATCGGCCGCATCCTGGTGATCCGCGAACGCTGGACCATCGACAATGAACTGATCACCCCGACGCTCAAGATCCGCCGCGACCAGATCCAGCAGCGTTACAGCGAAGCCATTCACGGCAGCGGCGATCGCGTCGCCTTCGTGGCTGCTGGCGAGGGATGATTCAGAAGCACGTTCACTGCTGAACCTGCCTATGAAAAACCGGCCACTGGCCGTACATTAGTTGTGCACGCCTAGCGGTAGCCCGAATCATGTCCATTCGAACCCGTCATGAACGAATCGAGTTTCGCACGACCTCGGCCGTGCGCGAGTTGGTCGAGCGAGCCGCCAGGGAGTCCGGCGGCAGTCTCACAGAATTTGCCGAGGCCAGCCTGACCCTCGCCGCGCAGCGAGTACTTGCAGACCGCAATCGATTCACGCTCTCCAACGAGGCGCTGTCGGCCTGGGAAAAAATCAATGCGCGCCCGGCCCGCGAACTGCCGGGTGTGCGTCGTCTGATGGAACGCAGCTCGCCATTCGCCGAGTGAAGTGTTTGCCAAGTGAGCTACCGGCCACCCTGCCTGCTCGAATCCCGGCACGAACTCGACAGCTTCGCATGCGCCTCGCTTGAACAGACCGAGTGGTTGCATCGCCACGCACGCCAATCCATGGCCTCGGGAACCACCAAGGTTCTGGTCGTCACGCCGACTGACAATCAGCGAGTTGTCGCCGACTACGCCTGGAGCGTGGCGCAAATCGAATCCGCCGACGCCCTGCGTCGCCTGCTCAAGGACATCAAGCGGTCAATGTGATTCGGTGGCGAAAGCATCCGCGCGCAAACACGCTCGATTATTCTGGATCCCGCATCAAGCACAGCACCCTGTTTTCATCTGCATTTATCTGCGTTTATCTGCGTCCATCTGCGGTAAAGCTGGTTTGGATCATGGAGGATAGACGCGCGTAGCAGGAAACGGTTTACCGCCGTGGCCCGCCTGTCGGCGATATGCTTACCTCACCAACAATCAACGAGCCCCCCATGTCACGATTCCTGACCGCCACAGTCCTCGCCCTGATGCTGGCACTCCCCGCCCGGGCCGCGATCGAAGCCGCACCCGACCGTGCCGAAGGTGAAGGCCCATTTCCGCAGCTGATCCTGCGCGGCGTGACCGTGATCGACGGCACTGGCGCACCGCCGATCGGGCCGGTCGATCTGGTGATCGAGAACGATCGCATCGTGAATATCGTCCCGCTGGGCGCGCCCGGTCTGCCGATCGACCCGGCGCGCCGGCCGGTGCTTGCCGAAGGCGGCCGCGAGATCGAGCTTGCCGGCATGCATGTGCTGCCCGGCTTCATCGACATGCACGCCCATATCGGCGGCGACAATCAGGGCACGCCGGCCGAATACGTCTACAAGCTGTGGCTGGGCCACGGCGTCACCACCATCCGAGATCCCGGTTCCTTCAACGGCCTGGACTGGGTGCTGAACGAGCGCAAGCGCCAGGCCGAGGGCCGCATCACCGCGCCCCGGATCATTGCCTACTCGGCATTCGGCCAGGGGCGCGACGAACCGATCACCACTGCAGAGCAGGCGCGGCGCTGGGTGCGCCAGGTCAAGGAGCGCGGTGCGGCCGGGATCAAGTTCTTCGGCGCCCGGCCCGAAGTGCTGCTGGCCGCGATCGAGGAAGCGAAAGCCATCGGACTCGGCACCGCGATGCACCACGCCCAGCTCGATGTGGCCCGCGCCAACGTGCTGGCCACCGCGCGCGCCGGCCTGACCACGATGGAACACTGGTACGGCCTGCCCGAAGCCTTGTTCGCCGACCGCAGCGTGCAGCACTACCCGGCCGACTACAACTATTCCGACGAATACGACCGCTTCGCCGAGGCCGGCCGGCTGTGGCGCCAGGCCGCAACGCCCGACCACCCGCACTGGAAAGCTGTGCGCGACGAGCTTATCGAACTCGGTCTCACCATCAATCCGACGCTGACCATCTACCAGGCCAACCGCGACTTCATGGCCCAGCGCACCGCCGAATGGCATCCGCACTACACCCTGCCCAGCCTGTGGGACTTCTTCGCCCCCAGCCGCCGTGCCCACGGCAGCTACTGGCTGCGCTGGTCGACGGCAAACGAGGCCGATTGGCGCGACAACTTCCGCCGCTGGATGGATTTCCTGATCGACTACAGGAACCACGGCGGCCGGGTTACGGTCGGGTCCGATTCCGGCTATATCTACAAACTCTACGGCTTCGGCTACGTACAGGAACTCGAACTGCTGCAGGAAGCCGGCTTCCACCCGCTCGAAGTGCTGCGCGCCGCCACCCTGGACGGTGCCCGCACGCTGGGCATCGCCGACCAGACCGGCTCGATCGAGATCGGCAAGCGCGCCGACCTGATCGTGGTCGAGGAAAACCCCCTGGCCGACTGGAAGGTGCTCTACGGCACCGGTGCGGTGCGCGTGACCGAAGACAACCGCGTCGTGCGCACCCGAGGCGTGCGCCACACCATCGTCGGCGGCATCGTGTTCGACGCCGAACAACTGCGCGCCGACGTGCGGGCGATGGTCAAGCGCGCATGGGAGGAGGCCGGGCGGACGCTGGAGCAGCCGGGGCTGCAATAGCGGACCCGCAAGCTTCAGGCAAGGAGGGGCTTGAGACTGCTGCATTGACGATCTGTAGCCTTGGGGATACACTGACTCCGTGCTGGAGGTACGGAAAACAGCGGAATTCGCCGAGTGGCTCGATGCATTACGCGATGTTCGAGCGAAGGCCCGCATCCTGATGCGACTCCGGCGGCTGTCTCTCGGAAACTTTGGAGACTGGAAGCTTTTGGAAAAGAACGTAAGTGAATTGAGGATCGATTACGGCCCGGGCTATCGGGTCTACCTCACTCGACGAGGAGGTTCGGTCGTCATTCTTCTGGCCGGTGGAACAAAGAACTCTCAGAGGCGTGATATCACGCGAGCCATTTCCCTGGCTCAGGGGTTGTAGGCATCATGAGCAAGACGTACACTTCAGAATTCGACATCGCCGAACACCTTCGCACGGACGAAGAAATCGAGGCCTATCTGGAAGCATGCTTCGAAGACCCCGAAGCGGACGCCGCGTTCATTGCGAAGGCACTCGGAGATATCGCGCGAGCCAAAGGCATGACGAGAGTCGCCAGGGACGCAGGACTTTCCCGAGAAAGCCTGTACAAGGCGCTTTCCGGTGAGCGTTCCCCTGAGTTCGAAACGATCCTGAAGGTGACCCGCGCGCTGGGCATCCAGTTGAAAGTGTCCATCTTGGATCGAGCACCCGTGCCAGCAGAGGCCAGCTTGGCGGCACCGCAGTAAGAAGCCTGGAGAACCACTACAATCCGCACCCATCCCGCTTTCTTTCGCGAAATCGAATCAGGAGTCGTCAATGACCGAAGCCACCAACCCTCGCGTCGCACTGGACATCAAGATCGGCGATGAAGCCGCCGGCACCGTCGTGCTCGAACTGTTCGCGGATGTCGTGCCGAAGACCGCCGAGAACTTCCGCGCGCTGTGCACCGGCGAGAAGGGCATGGGCTATGCCGGCAGCCCGTTCCACCGCATCATCTCCGAGTTCATGATCCAGGGCGGAGACTTCACGCGCGGCGACGGCACCGGCGGTAAGTCCATCTACGGCGACCGCTTTCCGGACGAGAACTTCCAGATCAAGCACACCGAGGCCGGTCTGCTGTCGATGGCCAACGCCGGCCCCAACACCAACGGCTCGCAGTTCTTCATCACCGTCGCACCGACGCCGTGGCTGGACGGCAAGCACGTCGTGTTCGGCAAGGTGGTCGAAGGCATGGACGTGATCCGGGCAATGGAAGCCGTCGGCAGCCGCAGCGGCGAGACCAGCAAGCCGGTCAAGCTGGAGTCGTGCCGAGAGCTCTGATCCGGCACATTCCGAATCAGACTTGCCGCGATGCCGTACGCAAGACCCGTGACCGGCTTTGGCCGAGAACCTTCGCAGCCCTCTCGCTGTCCTCGCGAGGTCTTTTCCGAAATGTCGAAGGAAGGAAGTTTATACTTGATACACACGATGCCCTATGACTGAATATTGGGCAAAACGAAACACGCTCTCGAACACGTTAGGGTAATTTCTTTAGATGGCAGCGTGGCGCTAACGGCGGAGCCAGAAAAATGACCAACACTGCAGTTCAAAGTCCAAACGAAGTCCCGCTGAAAGATACGACAAAGATCAGCGTCGATTGGTTGAAGCTTGACCGACAGAATCCACGTCTCGTCGGCATTAGCGCTCGCACGACGGACGAGAGCATTGTCGCGCAGCTCTACAGGGGCGAAGAACTCGGTGAATTGCTTCAGTCTATTTCATCGAATGGCTACCTAGATATTGAACCTTTGATCGTTTGGCTGGATCCTTCAGATGATCAATTCATAGTTCTTGAGGGAAACCGCAGACTTGCTGCTATCCGACTGTTTCGTGAGCCGGCTCTCGCCGGTGCTATCGAGAAAAATGAGCGTCTTAAGATAGTTGTTCCAGAAATCAGCGAAGCGGTAAGGCAATCGCTTGAAAAAGTATCCGTCTATCGTGTCGTGGACCGGGATTCGGCACGATCATTTATTGGCTTCAAACATATTAATGGTGCGGCGAAGTGGGAATCTTTCGCCAAGGCAAAGTTTGCGGCTGAATGGTACAAGTCGGGCAACGTTACGCTCCAAGAAATTTCCGAGAAGATTGGTGACCGGCACGACACAATTAAGCGAATGGTGGCGGCAATTTACGTTTTGGATCAAGCAGAGATCCGGGGCGTCTTTTCGCTGACGGATCGCAAGACCACAAAATTTAATTTCTCGCATTTGTATACGGCTCTCTCACGATCAACGTACATGTCTTACTTGGGACTTGAGACCGCGTGGTCTAGATATGATCCGCAGCCAAACCCGGTACCGAACGAAAATATCGACCGCCTTCGGGAAGTACTGGTCTGGATCTACGGCTCCAAAGCCGATGGAAGGGAGCCAGTTGTTCAGTCACAGAATCCAGACATCAAGTATCTAGGCGAAACGCTAATGAGCGCCGAGGGACTCCATATTCTGCATGCAGGAGGAACACTCGCGGAAGCGCATGCAAGTACCCGACCAGCCGATGAAACTCTTTCGGCTTCGCTCATTCGAGCTCGAAGCATCTTGCGCGAAGCAGCCAATAGCCTTCGGGGCTACGACGGGCGTGATCAATCTCTTCTGAACATCGCCGAGGATGTATCTGAAACGGCTCAAACGATTCATGACCGTATGAAAAAGAAGTTCCGCGACTCTATGGGAAATGACGATGGCAGTTGAGCTATATTTTCCACATGATGAAATGGACGCGAAGAAGCCGAACTTCGACCTTGCCGCTGATTATCTTGAATTGACAGCATTCTTTTCAGAAGAGTCTAGGTCATTTACGAAAGACCTAATCAACGCAGCAGAGATTGGCGCAGAAGATGACTATGAAACTGTAGATGACGAAATGACTGACCGCGAAGAGATTATTTCGGGAGCGGTTAGGAGGATCGACGGCAGAAAGAGCGCGCTTGGAGAATCATACCCATTTTTGCTTGATGAGAGCGGCGATCTTTTGGAGTACTTTGGAAAAGAGCCAACCTTCGGTCAGGCTGCCTATATGCTCTCACTCATTCTCTCCCACCTGAAGTCAGTATCTCCGATTCTTCATGGCTCGGCCGTTTATCCAACAGATGCAGAAATAGTTGAACTCCGAAAATATTTTCAGTATTTCGCGACGGCAGCGTTGGCTGCTGAAGTGAATGGCCGAGCCTGGTCTTTTGGTCACCCCCGACCGGACAAGACAAATTTTCACGCGAAACTCGCTGAAATATGGGGGGTATTCCGCGATGGTGTTTTGCAGGCGGCGGTGGGTGTTCCAGAAAGGCCGCAGGACGACCAGATAGATGTTTTTGCAGCCCGTCTCCACCCAGACGGCCTCCCGGGCTTTATGCTTGCGGCTGGACAGGTCGCGACGGGAAAAAACTGGCATGAAAAGTCACTTCGACATCATTTAGAGAAAGTCTTTCCAAGTCGTTGGTTCGGGCAGCAACCAGTGACGACGATGATGTGTTATCACATAATTCCATTTGCCCGCCCAGACGAAGAGTTTTTTGATGACTGCCGGGTTCTAGGAAACGTTTTACATCGCCTTCGAGTTCCCTATCGAGTTTCAGAAGCACAGGAACTCCACGACCAAGGAGTTGCGATCGAAGCCTTCAATCAACTTGGTGTCGCCGCTGATTGGATAAAGAGGTACTCGAGGCGGGGAGTAGTCGTAGCATGAGACACCGCTTTCATTCTATATGCCCATACTTCGCGATGTTTCCCGAAGCCTTTGTGGAGAAGCACCTTGCCGCGACACGATTCGATGGAGTCGTTTTTGACCCGTTTTGCGGTCGGGGAACGACCCTCTTCCAAGCGTTGCTAAATGGCAGAGACGCCGCAGGCTGTGACCTTCATCCTGTCGCAGTATGCATCACGGGTGCAAAGTGTAATCCCCCTAATCGTGACGATATAATCTTGCGACTAGGGCAATTGGAAGAGCACTTCACAGTCCTGCCGCCACCCACTCTAACGAAGGGCATGGCGGAATTTTTCCATGCCTGTTTCCATCCGGATACCTATGATCAAGTGCGGTTTCTGCGTGCTAATCTTAATTGGAGAGATGATCGGACTGACCGATTTATTGCGGCACTTTGCCTCGGCGCGCTCCATGGCGAATCACATCGGAGTCCGAACTATTTCAGCAATAGAATGCCACGAACAATAAGCACTAAGCCTGCCTATTCCCTGCGGTGGTGGGAAAAGCATGGCTATGTTGCCCCATACCGAAATGTATTTGTCATCTTGCGCGGTATGATCGATTTCCGCTTCCGTACGCCTCCACCTGATAATCGGGGCGAAGTTGCGGAGTCCGATGCACGTAAGGCACAGAGCGCCTTTCCACATCTTGAAGGAAGGGTGACAGATATCATAACCTCGCCCCCCTATCTTGACACGACTAACTATCGAGAAGATCAGTGGTTGCGGCTATGGTTTCTAGGCGAAAAGCCCAAGAGTGCTCAGACGCGCGACGACGGGCGACACTATAACAAGCCGCTTTACTGGAAATTTCTGAAAGACGCTTGGCGAGGAGTTTCGCCTTTGTTGGCATCACAGGCAAGAATTGTAGTACGTATAGGTGGCAGGAGGCTTACCAAGGAAGAGATGTTTGACAGCCTGATGACAAGCTTAAAACAAGCGACTGGCCGTCGCGTTCAGGCAGTCGATGACGGAGTCACTAGCCCTGTTAAACGAACGCAGGCCAATAGCTTCAGGGGCACAAAGGCATCGCCAACCGTGGAGCATGATTTTTGCTTCCTTGTTCGTTAAAGTACCTTTGGATCTTGGGCTCAGGTCATGGATCTTGGGGTCATGGATCTTGGGGTCAGGTCTTGTTTCATGCATCGATCCGATCGTGGACATAAGACAACTCCGCCTTATGAGGTTTTTATCATGTATTCATTCGACATTCTGCATGACTCCTTGGGCGGCTACAAGGCCATCAAAGCCGGCTTCAGCTGGCCTGCGATGTTTGCCAGTTTCATCTGGGCGATGGTGAAAGGGATGTGGGGTTTGGCGTTTTTCTTCTTCATCGTGCTGCTACTCCTCCGCATCCTGGCATTGATGGTTCAGTTGGAGGGAATGGAGACGGCGAAGGCCTTTGTCGATCTGCTGACAATCGCGTTCCTGGTCTACGTCGGCAGCAGAGCGAACGAGTGGTACAAGAACAACCTGATCCGCGAGGGGTGTAAATACGTCACCCGCTGCGAGGCGGTTTCGCTTCGGGCTGCGATTCGGCAGCTTATTGTGGAAAGGCAAGAAGCAGGATGAGGGACCTGCTCAGCCATCCGACTCGCGGCCACCAACACGCCGTTTCGCACTGGCTTCCGTGTCCTCTTGAAAATCATGACGCTTTAACGCTATAGTGCTGTCAATCGATCCGAAGGTCACAATAAGCAATCTCTACAAGTGCTCGACCATCTATTTCGAGCCGATTATTCACCAGGCCCTGAAGATAAAGGCCACATCGTCAAACCTGTCCGTGTCGGAACTTGTTGATGAAGCGGTACGTCTTCTCATGCGTGAGAATCAGGAAGATCTGCCTGCATTTTCCAAGCGCGAGAGTGAAAGAGAAATCAGCGATGTAGCCCTGCTTGACGATTTGAAGATGCATGGCAAGATATGAAAACGCTTTCAAAATGTCGGTCGCGAGAGATCTGCGAGGAATACTCTCGGCATTCTTTTTCCTGGATTTTGGGTGTCCGCATTGATTAACGTGCGAGGAATACTCTCGGCATTCTTTTTCCTGGATTTTGGGTGTCCGCATTGATTAACGCCGACAAAATGGGGGTGTTCGCTCGATCGGCTGCAACAAAGCAGAACCGCGCGAGCAGGCAGGCTGAGAGATGCAACCAGGGTCGAACGATAGGTTGGTGGGGCTCTGGATACTGCTGGAAATAAGGAAATGGGGCGCCTATACTTCCTATGCCCTGCTCAATTGTCATGATGCCCTGATGTCCGAGCCCATCCTAAATCTGTCGCCTTCACCGGGCGACAGCATGAAGACCACCACCTGCTACATGTGCGCCTGCCGCTGTGGCATCAAGGTGTGGCTGAAGGACGGCAAGCTTCGCTACATCGAGGGCAATCCGGCGCATCCAGTAAATCGTGGGGTGCTGTGCGCCAAAGGGGCGGCCGGGATCATGCAGCACAATTCGCCCGCGCGGCTGAAAAAACCGCTGCTGCGGGTGGGTGAACGCGGCGCTGGCGAGTTCCGGGAAATCGAGTGGGACGAGGCGCTGTCGATCGCCGCCGGTTGGCTGGGCGCGATCCGTGAGCGCAATCCCGATGAGCTGGCCTTCTTCACCGGCCGCGACCAGAGCCAGGCGCTGACCGGCTGGTGGGCGCAGCAATTCGGCACGGTCAATTACGCTGCGCATGGCGGGTTTTGCTCGGTCAACATGGCTGCCGGCGGGCTGTACACGCTGGGCGGCAGTTTCTGGGAGTTTGGCGAGCCGGACTGGGAACACACCCGCTACCTGATGCTGTGGGGCGTGGCCGAAGATCACGATTCCAATCCGATCAAGCTTGGCCTGGGCCAACTCAAGGCGCGCGGCGCCAGGATCGTGGCGATCAACCCGGTGCGCAGCGGCTATGGTGCCATTGCCGATGAATGGGTCGGTATCCGCCCCGGCAGCGATGGCCTGCTGGCGTTTGCTCTGATCCACGAACTGCTGCGCACCGATCGCATCGATCTTGATTATCTGGTGCGCTACACCAACGCGCACTGGCTGGTCATCCGTGACCCGGGCGCCAGCGACGATGGCCTGTTTGCGCGCGATGCGCAGGAGCGTGAGCTGTGTGCGGTGCGCGATGCCGCGGGTGAACAACGCTTCGCCCCGGCCCAGGCAACCGGCATCTCGCCGCTGGTGGTCGGTGAATACACCCTGCCCGATGGCCGCCGCGCGGTGCCGGCATTGCATCTGGTGGTTGAGCGCTATCTCGACCCGCAATACGCGCCGNNGGACGCGGTGACCGAACGCTGCGGCGTACCCGCCGATACCATCCGCCAGCTGGCGCGGGAACTGGCGCAGGCGGCGTTCGACAGCAATCTGCGCCTGCCAATCCGCTGGACCGATGTGCATGGTGTCGAACACGCGGAAATGATCGGCCGGCCAGTGGCGATGCACGCCATGCGCGGGATCAGCGCACATTCCAACGGCTTTCATACCTGCCGTGCGCTACACCTGCTGCAACTGCTGCTCGGTGCGGTGGATACGCCGGGCAGCTTCCGTTATCAGCCACCGTATCCGCGCCCGATTCCGCCAGCCAATCGCCCGGGCAGAAACCGCCGCGCCGACGGCTCACTCGATGCCGGCCCGCTGGGTTTTATCCACGGTCCGGAAGACCTGCTGGTGGACGACAACGGCCAGCCGCGCCGCATCGACCATGCGTTTTCGTGGGCCTACCCGCTGGCTGCGCACGGCATGATGCACACCGTGATCCGCAATGCCTGGGCCGGCGATCCCTACCCGATCGACACGCTGTTCCTGTTCATGGCCAACATGAGCTGGAACTCGGCGATGAACACCACGCAGACCATGCACTGGCTCACCGATAAGCACGCCAACGGCGACTATCGTATCCCGCATATCATCTATGCCGATGCCTATGCCTCGGAAATGGTGGCCTATGCCGACCTGGTGTTGCCCGACACCACCTACCTCGAACGCTTCGATGCAATCTCGCTGCTGGATCGGCCGATTTCCGATGCCGACGGCGTGGCCGATGCAATCCGCCATCCGGTGCTGGGGCCGGAAACCGAGGGCGGCGCGCGCGAAGTGCGCGGCTTCCAATCGGTGTTGCTCGAGCTCGGTGCATGGCTGAAGCTGCCGGGCATGATCAACGCCGACGGCACGCCAAGCTACCGCGATTACGCCGATTACATCGTGCGCCATGAGCGCGCGCCGGGCGTCGGCCTGCTTGCCGGCTGGCGCGGCGATGGCAGCCAGCACGGCAAGGGCGCGGCCAACTCCGAGCAGCTCAAACGGTATATCGACAATGGTGGTTTTTGGCGCGCCGAAGTGCCGCCCGCCGGGCGTTACTACAAGATGGCAAACAGCGATTACCTGCACTGGGCGCAGGGCATGGGCCTGATCGCCAAGGCCGAGCCGATCACCCTGCAGGTGTACTGCGAAACCCTGCAAAAATTCCGCCTCGCCGGGCAGGGCCATGGCGCCCACACGCCGCCAGCCGAGCATCGCGAACGGGTGGCGCGCTATTTCGATCCACTGCCGATCTGGTACGAGCCACTGGAAGGCGCGACACCGGACGCCGCAGAAGAATGGCCGCTATCGGCGATCAGCCAACGTCCCATGTTCATGTACCACGCATGGGGTTCGCAGAACGCCTGGCTGCGCCAGATCGCCACCCGCAATTACCTCTACCTGCATCCGGACACCGCCGCCCGCTTCGGCGTCGGCGATGACGACTGGGTGGCGCTGAGTTCACAGCACAGCCAGATCGTGGTGCCGGTGCGGCTCGCCGCCAATGTCCAGCCCGACACGGTGTGGACCTGGAATGCGATCGGCAAACGCCGCGGTGCCTGGCGTCTGGACAAGGACGCACCGGAAAGCAAACAGGGTTTTCTGCTCAATCATCTGATCGACGACCGGCTGCCGGACGGCAGTTACGCCAATGCCGACCCGATCACCGGTCAGGCGGCATGGTTCGATCTGCGCGTGCGCCTGCAACGGGTTGAAGCGCCGGATGGCGAATCCCATCCACAGTTTTCCGCGTTGACACTTCGTGCGGCGGCGAACGGCCCCGTGTCATGACAGCGCTGCCCAAACAACCCGGCAAACGCCAACTCGGCCTGGTGATCGACCTCGACACCTGTGTCGGTTGCCATGCCTGTGCGGTGGCGTGCAAGGAATGGAACGCCGGTGGCAGCGGCGGTCCGCTCAGCGACACTGACCCTTATGGCAAAGCGCCCGACGGGGTCTGGCTCAATCGCGTGCACAGCTACGAGGTGGCCGCCGATGCCGGCCGTGCGCAGCCGGCGATGACGCTGCACTTTCCGCGCAGTTGCCTGCATTGCGCCGAACCGGCTTGCGTCACCGTCTGTCCCACCGGCGCCAGTTACAAACGTGCCGAGGATGGCATCGTGCTGGTCGATGCGGACAAGTGCATCGGCTGCAAGCTGTGCACCTGGGCCTGCCCGTATGGCGCACGCGAATACGCCGAGGTCGATGGCGTCGTTAAAAAATGCACCCTGTGCGTGGATCGCATCTACAACGAGCAACTCGACGAGAGCGAGCGGGTACCCGCCTGCGTACAGGCCTGCCCGACGCGGGCTCGTCATTTCGGCGATCTGGGCGATCCCGACTCTGCGGTGTCACAACTGGTGGCCGAGCGCGGTGGTGTCGATCTGATGGCGGAACTGGGCTATCGACCCACCAACAAATACCTGCCGCCACGGCCACGACGTATAACCAGCAATGAGCCGGTCGCCAGCGAAGCGCTCGATACCGAAGCGCTACCGCCGCTGCTTCGCTGGCTCGATCGCGTGCTCAGCCGCTGATGACCGCTGCGAATCCACACTTCCGTTTGCAGACGTCATGAGGCCCGCATTTTCCGTCATCTTCTTCACCACCCTGTCGGGGGCCGGTTATGGCATGTTGCTCTGGCTCGGCCTGCACTATGCGTGGCAGCCACTGCCACTGAGCCGTGAACTGGCACTGGCGCTGTTCGTGCTGGCATTGGCCCTGGTCAGCATCGGGCTGCTCAGCTCGCTGCTGCATCTGGGCCAACCGACACGGGCGTGGCGGGCGTTGAGTCAATGGCAGACCTCGTGGCTGTCGCGCGAAGGAGTGCTGGCGGTGATCAGCTACGCGCCAGCTTTGGGCTTGATCTCGCTGATCTGGCTCGGCACGCTGTCGCTGCCGGCCCAGGCACTGGGCGTGCTGCTCGCGCTGACGGCGCTGGCCACCGTGAGCGCCACCGCGATGATCTATGCGTCGCTGCGTACCGTTCCGGCGTGGCACGATTGGCGCGTGTTGCCGGTCTATCTGCTGTATTCAGTGCTCAGCGGTAGCCTGATCGTGATGGCCGTGCTGTCGATGACCGGCTGGCAGCCGACAACAACCCAACGTAGCGCCGTCGGCCTCGGCCTGATCGCACTGGGCGGGCTCAAGCTCAGCTATTGGCTGGCGCTGAATCGCAGCGAACTCGTGCCGGATCGTTCCAGTGCGCTTGGTCTGGCCGCCGCCAGCGACATCCGCGGGTTCGAGCGGCCGCACACGGAGCAAAGCTTCATCACTCGCGAGATGGGCTTCGTGCTGGCGCGCAAACACGCGCGCGTGCTGCGTCTGGCAGCCCTGACTTGCAGTATGTTGCTGCCGTTGCTTGCGCTGCTGGCGAGTGCCCAGTTGGCGCCGCGCAGCGGCTTGTTGGCCGGCGCGGCAGCACTGCTGCTGGGGGCAGTGATCGAGCGCTGGCTATTTTTTGCCGAAGCCAGACACGTGGTCATGCGCTACTACCCGTGAGATAAAGGCTCTACCAAGCCGAATTGCACTTCGAACACTCAAGCCGTCTCGGGCTGGGCTTGCAGCGAACCGGCGGCCACGACCAGGCCCAGCAGTCGCCAGGCGTGCCAGATGATGAGCCACAGACTGCACATGAGCGCGATTCCCGCGACTGCGAATACTAGCAATGCCGGCCGGATGGTCTCCATCATGACCTGAAACGAATCGCCATCGTAAAGACCCTTGCCGAGCCCGGCCGCGATCAACGCAAGGAAAAATACCGCAAGCGACAGGTTGGCCGTCCAGTACCCGATCGTCAACGGGCGGCCGCAGCCCGAATAGACCTTGTGCGGGAGTTCGTCGCGAATGACATAAAACACCGATGCCAGCAGGATCATGGTGTTGATCCCGATCGTGCTGCCCATGGCGTGCGCCACCGTGATGTGCGTGCCGTGCGTTACGAGGTTGAAAGCGGGCACCGAAATGATCAAAGCCAGCACCAGGTTTATGAAAACCCAGATATCGGCGGCAAAGAGAAATCGATAGGCGTTGCAGTACTTGTGTTTTTGGTACTCCAGCAGCGACGCGCGCCAGTTCCAGAGAATCTTCCCCAGAATCAGCAACTCGGTCATGCTCACGGCGTACGCGAACGTGCGTATCCACGTCGCGGACGGCACGAGGTAAGTGTGATGCGCCCAGCCGAACATCAGGTTGAACAGTCCCAGGAAATACAGGCTATAGGCAAGCCTCGAGCGCGCCAGGGCCGGGTTTTCGCCGATGCGGCTGGCAACGAAGATCGCGGTACCGTAAACCAGCATGTTCCAGGACCCGCTCATCGCACCAAAGGATTTCCACTGCACGATGATCTCGCGGACCATGTTGTCGCGAAAAAAAGGGATGAGCCACAGGTGCGCTTCGATGAACGTGATCAAAAAGAAAATGATGCCCGTGCCCCACATCCAGTAATACACGGGCCAGGGGTCACGGCAACGCCGCACGGTATGGAAATAGTTTGCGCCGAACAGTATCCATGACAGGAATACGGGAATGCTGAGGACAGCCGGATACTCGAAGTATTCGCGGCCGCCGAATTGTCCCGCGAGATAGCAGGCCAGAATGAGCAGCCCGGTCAGCAGGAAAATCCAGTAATGAAGTGTCGCGGCAGACCGCCACGCCAGCGGCAGGCTGCAACGCCTGGGCAAATGCGCATAGATGCCACCGACTGCGGCCAGGAAAATCCACGCGATGACCAGTGAAACGTGCAAGGGTCGGGTTTTGGTGAACAGTAGTTCGCGCAGAAAATCCGGAAACAGGAACTGGAAACTGCCGATCACGCCAAACAGCATGCCGGCCGCCAGCGCCAGGAGCCCCAGGCGCATGAAGCGCACACCGGTCACGCTTTCGGCAGCACTGGTCACCGGGGATCATCCTCCTGCGCCACGGTACCGTACCAGCTGACCGCGAAATTCTCGGGCGGATACCGTCCCGTGCTGTCGACAAAAGTCAGATACGCAATCAGTGCGTCGACTTCATCCTCGCTGAGACCGAACGCGGGCATGCGGGCAGTGCCGCCCACGATAAACGCGCGGGCGTATGCCGGCCCGCGATTCGAGATGACGTTGGTCAGGTCAGGGCCCATGTATCCACCGAGACCATAGAACTGGTGGCAGGCGATGCAGTTGTAATGCTGGAAAACTTGCTGGCCGACCCGCGCTTCATCACCGATTGGCTCGAGGTGAAGCGTCTCGGTGCCGCCCGTGTAGACGACGACAGAGTAAACAGCGAATATCGCGCACATCGCGCCGAAAATGGCCCGCTTGTTGATGGGAATCTCCGTCGACCCGGCGAATTTGCGAAGTCTTTATGGTACGCAAAAGCTGGCAAAAAGGAAACCCTGAGGGTCAGTTCGTGTAGCGTGCATCGACGCTGCTTGCACCTTACACGACCTGACTCCGAGCCCCCGGGGCTGGGCCCATTGCGGTGCGAGTTCCAGACCTTCGGCTTCGGGGGTATGCAGGATCTCTGCAAGCGGAAGCCGCAGAGCCGCAGCTCGTCGGTTCGGACGCCGATCTGGGGCAGGCGTGCATGCGGTGCCGGGGCGGTAGTGCGCCGTCCAGTCAAATTGTGAAACGCAAAATAGATGCCTGCTCAGCCACCCGACTCGCGGGCATCACCACGCCGCTTCGCTCTGGCTTCCGTATCCTCTTGAAAATCATGATGCTTTAACGCTATAGTGCTGCCAATCGATCCGGAGGTCACAATGAGCAATCTGTCCAAGCGCTCGACCATCTATTTCGAGCCGAGCATTCACCAGGCCCTGAAGATAAAAGCCGCCTCGTCACATCTATCCGTGTCGGAACTCGTTGACGAAGCGGTACGTCTTCTCATGCGCGAGGATCAGGAGGATCTGGCTGCATTCTCCGAGCGCGAGCGCGAAAAAGAAATCAGCTATGAAGCCCTGCTTGACGATTTAAAGAAGCATGGCAAGATATGAAATCACTTTCAAGAAGTCGGTCGCCAAGGATCTACCGGGCATACTCCCGGATGACATCAAGAGGATGCTGCAACGCATCGACACTCTTGCAGAAGATCCGAGAGCGGAAGGATGTGTAAAACTCTCTTCCCAGGAACGCTATAGAGTTCGGCAAGGCGTCTATCGGATCGTCTATGAAATACGCGATGAGCCGCTTATCGTGCAAGTAGTCAAGGTCGCGCACAAATCCTCTGTGTACAAGGGAAAGTAGAAAGTTGTATTGAGGAAGGCTTGCGTATGCTGGGAAGAAGCGAGGTCGTTTAACGCAAATCTCTCTTGCTTATACATTGGACGACCTCACTCTCGGCATTCTCATCAACGATGGATATCCAATAGGTCATGTTGATCTGGTTGCGTCGACGAGGGAACGTCACCAGCGCCGCCAGCGGTTGTCAGCCGGATCGTAATCTGATTGAAATGCGCATCACCCGGTCCATTTTTGCGATCGCGCGCGTCGCTCCGGCTGGGAGGCGCGCTGGGGACGGTGACGATAAGTGGCGAGCCATCAGGCAGCGTGACGACGACGGGCTTTGGCTTCTCCGCGCTCCTTCGGATATTTTGAATAGTGGCCATGGCAGATTCCTGAATCCTACGACCTCGTGCCTGAGACACCCGGATCTGCACTGGCCCAACCAATTGTGACGGATCGTCCAGCGTGAGCACATACTTGCCTGGCGCGAGATTTTCGAAAATCGCGGTTCCAAATGTATCTGTTAGAGCGTTAGCAGCAACTGTCTCGCCCGGCCATTGTTTGACCGTGATATCGATGCCCGGAATAGGATCGCCAGCGAAAGCCGGGATGAAGATAATCGCCGATAACGAGAAGATCACCCCGATAAAAGTACGTTTGGAAATCATAAACGAAATCTCCCGCTGTAAATAAGCCTGATGTGTTTTCTATAGGCTGCACAAAAGTCTTTTGGATACAAAAGGAAAATGGCTCAGACATTGGTCCAACCGTTTCACTAGGCTGTTGCCTTTCCTCGATCCTCCAAGAGGAATCATACGCCAACTCGGGGAGTTTCCTATAGATGTAAATCGAAAGTTTGTTCTGCTTTTGGCATTTCACTGAATCGTATTTTTTTGGGGTCTAGGGTCATATGCGTCATAGGTCTCAGTGGCAGATCGTGTTTCACGCCTTGGCCCCTGACCGACCCGGGAACGAGGCCCCATCAACGCGACTCTCAATCTACCCCGCAACCTCCGCCAACCTCCCCCTGACAGCCTCCGCCTCACCCAGCACCAGCATGATCAGCAGGTCGCCGGGCTGGGCCCATTGCAGGGCGAGTTCCAGGGCTTCGGTTTCGGTTTCGGTGTGCAGAATGTCTGCCGCCGGGACGCCGCAGCGCGTTAGCTCCTCGCGCAGGATGCCGTAGACCTCGCCGCGTTCGCGGCCGCGGGCGTAGTTGGCGAGTTCGGAGATGATGACGCGCTCCGGTTTGAGCGCCCAGCCGCCGCGGGCGGATTCGCGCAGGAGTTCGTCGGTGCGGTCGCCAGCCTGGGCGAAGGCGAGCAGGCGGCGTTTGGCCGGGAGCGCTGCGGTGAGCTGAGCGATTGCGGCCATGGCATGGGGGTTGTGGGCGAAGTCGACAAATACGCTTACGCCATCGATCTGATAGAGATTGCCGCGTCCGGGGTTGTCGTCCTGCTGCATGTTGGTCAGGCCGGCGGCGATCGCTTCCGGCCCGGCGCCGAGCTGCCAGCAGACGGCGGCGGCGGCGAGTGCGTTGGCGATGTTGTGCCGGGCCGCGCCGTTCAGGGTCAGCGGGATATCGTCGATGCGGCAAAGCCGCTGTCTTGTTCCATCGGCATCGCGGATCAGCCAGCCGTGTTCCGGTCGGAACTCGGCCGTGCACTGCTCGGGATCGAGACTGAACCAGGCAATGCGGCCCTCATGCTCTTTTGCTTTCTCGACCAGCAGCGGGTCGTCAGCGTTCAGCACCAGCACGCCGCCGCGGCGGACGGCACGGCTGATGATCCACTTGATTTCCAGCAGTTCGTTGAGCGTCCGCGAGCCGAAATCGCCGAGGTGATCGGCGGCGATGTTGGTGATCAGGGCGGCATCGGCCTGCTCCACACCCAGGCCCCGGCGCAGCAGGCCGCCGCGGGCGGTTTCGAGCACGGCAGCACTGGCTTCGCGGTGACGCAGGATCATGCGGGCGCCACCGGGCCCGGCGTAGTCGCCCTCGTCCAGCGCCACATCGTTGATCCAGATACCAGCGGTGGAGCTCAGGCCCACGGTATGTCCGGCCGCCCGCAGGATGCGCGCGCACATCCGCGCCGTGGTGGTCTTGCCGTTGGTGCCGGTGACCAGCGCGGTGGGGATGCGACGCGGCAGACTCCAGTCGATCTCCTCCGGGCGTGGTACCTCGCGCGACGGCCAGATGCGCGTCGTGGCACCGAAGCCGACCGAGACTTCATCGTCATCCCACAGGAACGGCGCGCCGATCTCGAGCGCTTTGGCCTGCAAGGTCAGCAGCGCCGGATTGGCTTCCTCGGCGGCGCGCTCGCGCACGGCCTCAATCGCGGTATCGAGGCCCGCGTCCGGCATCGGTTCGGCACCGAAGCAACGCTGCCAGGCCAGTTCGCCCAACGCGATTCCCGCATACAGCCGATCGATCGGCCCGTCGAAGGCCAGGCTGAGTCCGCCGACTCGTGGCCTGGCCGCAAACTCAGGCACCGCCCAACCGAGCCGCGCATGCAGGTCCAGAATGTCTTGCTGCAGGCCGGATCGAATGGCGTCGACCTGCTCCGCGCCGCAGGCGATGTCCAGCACCACCGAGGGGCGATCCCAGAGCAGGTTCGGGCCGGTCAGACGGCGGCAGTCGAGCAGTTCCATGGTGAATGCGAGTCGCTTGATGATCGAAGGGACTAATCGCCTTCCTCGCGCGCGATGCGCACGCCGCGCTCGTCGCTGATCAGCGCCATGTCCTCATCCAGACTGAAACCTTCCAGATCGGGCACCTGGACCGGCTCGCTGCGCCGAACCGCCGGTGCCGTGCTGATGTCGGGATTGAACTGCACGATCTGTTTCCAGCTGCGCTTGACCTTGTCGGCCAGCACCAGCAGCAGATCGCCGGCAGCCGCGATCTTCAGCGCGTGTTCGAGAGCAGTGTGCTCATCCGGAATGACGTCGATGCGGTCCTCAGCGACGCCCTTGAGCAGCAGACGGGCCTTGAGCATCTGTGCGATCTCATCCTCACCGCGGCCGCGACGATGGTCGTCACAGCGACAGATGAAATGATCGAAATGTCCGGCGGCGATCTCGGCGATTTCCTCGATGTCCTGGTCGCGTCGGTCGCCGGGCGCACTCAGCACCACCAGACGGCGGCCCTCGACTTCGAAATGATCGACCACGCTGCACATGGCGCGCACTGCGGCCGGGTTGTGGGCGTAGTCCATGATGACCCGGAACGGATGATCATCGAAGATGTTCATGCGCCCCGGGGTCTGGAAGTAGGTGGTATCGAAGGTGCGCAGGCCCTGGCGAATGTCCTCCAGGCTGAGGTTCATGTTGTAGGCCAGCGCTGCGGCGAACATCGCGTTCTGAACGTTGTGCAGCGCGCGGCCCTGCAGCGTGGCCGGAATCAGGTGGGTCCACAGCAGCGGCATGTGCTTGCCCTGATCGTAGATCGTGATCATGTGGCCGTTCATGCCGTCCTCGAGCACGAAGGCCTGGCCGCCGGCCTGCACGTGCTGCTTGACCAGCGGATGGCCCGGCTTCATGGTGACGTAGCACACCCGAGCAGCTTCGGCGTAGTCGGCCATGCCCAAGCACAGGCGATCGTCGGCGTTGAGCACCACGGCGTCGGTGGCGACCTCGATCGGGATGCGCTTGATTTCGGCCAGCTGCTCGATCGTGTCGATGCCGCCCAGACCGAGGTGATCGCTGGACACATTCAGGCAGCAGGCGACGTTGCATGAACGCAGGCCCATGCCGGCGCGAACCAGTCCGCCGCGCGCGGTTTCCAGCACCGCGGCGTCGACTTCCGGATCGCGCAGGATCATGCGCGCCGAAGTCGGTCCGGTCATGTCGCCGGATACGCTGAGCTGGCCGTCGATGTAGATGCCGTCGGTCGAGGTCAGACCGACGGTGTAGCCGCGCATCTTGAGCAGATGCGCCAGCATGCGCGAGGTGGTGGTCTTGCCGTTGGTGCCGGTGATGCAGGCAATTGGAATGGTGCTGGGCTCGCCTTCCGGGAACAGCATGTCGAGCACTGGCCCCGCGACATCCCGCGGCTGGCCTTCGCTGGGGGCGACGTGCATCCGAAAGCCCGGTCCGGCATTGATTTCGCAGATCCCCCCGCCAACTTCGCGATACGAGCGCGTGATGTCGGCAGTCAGGAAGTCGACCCCGCCGATGTCCAGACCAATCGCCTGGATGGCGCGGATCGCCATGTCGCGGTTGTCCGGGTGGATCTCGTCGGTCACGTCGATCGCCGTACCGCCGGTCGACAGGTTTGCGGTCGAGCGCAGGTAGACCACTTCATCGGCGGCCGGCACGCTGTCGAGGGTATAGCCGAGGCGGGCCAGCAGGCGTTCCGCCTGGGCGTCGACCTCGATCCGGGTCAGGACCTTCTCGTGGCCGATGCCCCGACGCGGATCCTGGTTGAGGGTCTCGATCAGTTCGGCCACGGTGCTGCGGCCATCGCCGACCACATGGCCTGGGACGCGCTTGGCCGCGGCGATCAGTTCGCCGTCGATCACCAGCAGGCGATGATCCAGACCTTCCAGATAGCTCTCCACCACCACGTTGCGGCTGTACTCGGCGGCCTTGGCAAAGCCGGCTTCGATCTCCTCGTCGCTGACCAGCTTGATCGACACGCCGCGGCCATGGTTGCCGGCCAGCGGCTTGGTGACCACCGGCCCGCCGATGCGGCGCGCGGCGCGCACGGCCTCGCGGGCGCTCTGGACCAGGCGCTGGTTCGGCACCGGCAGGCCGAGATCGCGCAGGATCTGGTTGGTTTCTTCCTTGTCCGAAGCAAGTTCCACCGCGATGTTGCTGGTCAGGCTGGTGGTGGTGGCCTGAATGCGTTTCTGGAACCGGCCATGCCCGAACTGCACAAGGCTCATGCGGTTGAGCCGGATCCACGGCACGCCGCGCTCTTCGGCCGCGCGCACCAATGAGGCCGTGCTCGGTCCGAACGCGCGCCGCTGGGCATAGAGAATGAACGCATCGCGCTCGGCTTCGAAGTCCCAGTCCGCCGCCGGCGCGTTGTCCGGTTTGAGCTCCTGCGGCAGCAGGCTGTGGATCAGATCAAGCGCCAGTTGCCCGGCGCGACGGCCGACCGCCTCGTCTTCGTACTCGAACACCATGGTGTAGTGGCCGGGCTGGTCATCGATCGACCGGGTCCGGCCGAAGCTCACCTCGGAGCCGGCGATGTTCTGCAACTCGAGCACGACGTGTTCCATGACGTGACCCAGCCAGGTGCCCTCGTCCTCGCGCAGTCGGCGCACGAAGCCGCCCGGCTCACGATACGAGCAGCCGTGCTGGTCCAGTCCGGGCAGGTAGTGCAGCAGCGGCTCGATGAACGTCTCACCCAGCCGCGCCGACGGCCAGTGCTCGAGTTCGCCCAGGTCGAGAATGTAGCGGATGACCGGAAAATGGGCGTACAGATTGGGGCCGACATAGACGTTGGTGCGGGTGATCTTCATCAAGCTACTCCGGGTATGCCGTCCGGCTGAGAATTTCGAAGCGTCCACCAGCGATCAAGATGTGCAGCTTGACCCCGATCAGGCTGACCGGCTCGCCCTCGCGCGCGCGGTCCATCGAAGAATAGCTGAGCTCACCGGGATCGACCAGCGTGATGCCGCCGCTGCCGACCACTTCGAGATCGTCGCCGGGCCGGATGAAGGCGGCGGTGTCTTCATCCAGGCCGATGCCGACGGCAAACGGGTTGTAGGCCAGTGCGGTCAGCAGCCGGCCGAGGCGATCGCGCTGGCGGAAATGCTGGTCGATGATGAAGCTGTTGGTCAGGCCCAGACCCGGCGCGAGCGTGACCTTGTCCGGCGTCGGCGTGGCGCCTTCGCGACCGCCTGCGATCATGTGTTCGGGCATGAAGGCCGCCCCTGCCGAGGTACCCGCCACGTGCATGCCGGCAGCGTTGCGGCGGCGGATCGCGACCGCCGTTTCGGTGCCGCCCAGCGTGGTCGACAGGCGCAGCTGGTTGCCACCGGTCATGAACACACCGTCGGACTTGTTGATGTAGTCGATGTGCTTGGGGTCGTTGGCATCGCTGCGGGTAAAGATCGGCAGCACCGCGGCGTGCTTGATGCCGATCTTGCGAAACAGCTTCTCGTAGGTCGGGCCGGTATCGGGCAGTTCCGAGGCAGTCGGAATGATCGCGATGCGCGCATCCTCACCGCCGCATTCGCTGATGAAGCGGTCGAGGATTTCGCGATTGTGGAACTTGTCCTCGGCACCGCCGATCGGGATGATGTAACCGCGCTGGGTGTTGTTGCGTTCGCCGGATGGACTCATCAGCTTTCCGTTCTCCAGATTCCTTGGGTCATGACCCTGTTGATTCGGTGTTCATGGTCGAGCACGACCAGATCAGCCGCCGCGCCGGTTTCGATACGGCCACGATCATGGAAGCGCAGCAATCGGGCCGGGTTGAGCGTGAACGCCGGCAGCACGCGTTCGAGCGGCGCGCCTCGGGACAGCAGCCGGGTCAGGGTATCAGTCAGCGTCGCCGGCTGGCCGATGTCAAAGCGCTGCATCTCGCCCTGGGCATCGAACACCGGCAGACAGCCGCCGCCGTCCGAGCTCATCGTGATTCGCTCTGGCGCGATGCCGGAGTCGAGATAGCGCAACAAGGCCTCGTCGGCGGCCAGCTCGTCCTCGCTCAAGGGCTCGTCGAGCGGAAAGGCAGTGATGTCCACCGTGCAGCCGGCCCGGGCCACGTCCAGGGCCTCGTCGAACAGCGCCGTCTTGCGGTTGATGTGGGTCGGGTTGAACACCCGCGGCGGCAGCTCGGTCTCGGCCAGCGCGCGCCGCACCAGCTCCAGCCCGCGATCGCCGTCGCCCAGGTGCAGATGCAGGATGCCGGCCTTGCCGGTGATCAGCCCGGCGACGTGGGCATCGCTGGCGATGCGCAGCAGCTCCTCGAAGCTCGGCTGGCTGGAGCGATGGTCCGAAATCGCGACCTCGCCGACGCCGATCACCGGATCGAGAAACACGATGTCCTCGCGCACGCTGCCGGTAAAGGTGACAGGCGGGACGTGATAGCCGCCAGTGTGGCACCAGGCGTTGACTCCGTGGGCGCGAAGAAACAGCGCCTGCGCCACCAGCGAGCGGGTGTCGCGCGTGGTGTCGTCGGTGCCCAGCACGCCGACCACGGTGGTGATCCCGGCCGCCAGAAAGCGCGCCACCGGCACCGCCGGCACCCGACTCCCAAACCCCGCCTCGCCGCCGCCGCCGGTCAAGTGCGCATGGCCGTCGATCAAGCCCGGAATCAGGCGCTGGCCCTCAAGATCGAAGGTCTCGATCGGCTTCAGCACGCCCAGGTCGTCGACGTCCGATCCCATCCAGGCGATGCGATCGCCAGCAATCAGCAGATGGCAAACGCCCCGATCCTCGGGCGCAAACACATGGGCGTTGGTCAACAGCTTCAGCACGGGCGGCGTTCGAACGACTGGAAAGCGGGAAGCTTACCGCCAAGTGGGCGGGTAGGCGCAACCGGATGCGGCTTTTGATCCCGATAGCGTGGGGCGCGGGCGACTGCGATCTCGAGAATCGTCCGGGACAATGCCACTCCGCTCGAATTCGCCACTCTTTGTAGGAGCCTGCCTGCAGGCGATCGCTACTGGCCAATCGCTACTTGCTACTTGTCAAACCGACCGGTCCGGGGGTAGGATCGGGGTGGGCGCAGGTCGGCAGGACAGCATGAAGGAATCAGGCTGCAGGAATGTAGGGACGGGTGAGGGTAAGAGCTGGTCCGGAAGGGGCGTGAATCTCGGGGCCAGGTCTTGTTTCACGCGTTTGCAGGTAATGCATGAAACAAGACCTGACCCCATAATCTTTCCGCTAATTGCCATGCACTACGGATCATAGAGAATAAGGCGAATCCTTTAATTCCAAGCCATCGCATTATCCAGCAATCTTATTACGAAACCATGGTTTCAACATTTAGAGAAAGCGGCCACGTGAAACAAATATCGACTATGCCGCCAATGGGCTTTTTACGACACCTAGTCAAATTCGAACTAACAGGCAACGGGAGATGCCATGATTTTACAGAAAAACCTGACACCATATAGCGTTTGCCTATCCGTAATGGGAGTCTACATGCTATTTCTAATCCCTGGATGCGCAAGCACACCCACTTGGCCGATGGAGAATATTGGAACTGCGCAATTTTCCGGGCATGTCCCGGACCTAGGCAATCTACTTATAGTCCCCACATCAGACACTCGAAGCGCATGCCGAAAGGCAGCTGCTGCATGCCGCGCGTTCGCCGAAAATCTCGCACATGCAATAAATATAAACAGCCAGGCCAGCGCATATCTAACTGTTAATTATGAATCTATGTCGGTAAGCTATGAAAACGAAAAAATGGTCGAAAACGAAATCGACCGGGTCAAGGCTCAATATCTTCTTGTTTGGGAGATAGGGATTATCGATGATAGAAAGGCGTTTTCATTCGGCCCAGATGCGATCAGCATAAGCACACTTAAAATCATTAACATCACCAGCAATGCGACTGATGTACAGCTGTTAAAGCCCTACGGCCTTATAAATCCGAATTCCGAAGATTTTGTCCAAGTCGCTCGAGAGTTAGGCAGCAGATTAGGCAGATATTTAGCTTCTCATCTCTGATTATGAAATATACCGAATCAATTCAATCACGTAATAAACAGCGTATATTGCCCTGTTTTTTTATTTTTGCACTGGCAGGTTGCAGCAGCTCAGCAAGTAATCCTGGGTTCTCAATTCATAGCACACCCCCGGACTTTAAATTGACTGCAACCAAATCGTGTGTTAAAAAATATGACGAATGGGAAGCCTTGGCCAATATTCCGCTCCGCCCGACCTTGGGCACGTCAAAAATAAAGCAGATACTCTCATCAATACATAACCTGGGCCTAACTTATTTGGAAGGCTGCCCTGACGCTGGAATAGAAAAAAACGTGAAGAAAGGATTTATCTATCTTCAGCTAGCGAATGAGTTCGAGTACATACCTACGCGATATTATTTGGGAAAGTCGCTAATAGAAGGCGGTCTAATTGAAAAAGATTTAGAGCTTGGAACCGCATATTTGCAGCAAGTTATTTATTGTGATGCTAGCTTTGGGTCTACATATCGAAAAGATGCCGAGGCAATCCTGACCGCGTTAAACCATCCGTTTTCATCGGACACGAGTCAGTTTGACAAGAATTGTAACCAAATTAGGGGAGCTTACTTTAAGGGGCCGAGTGTTGAATTTGACGCGCTCGCGTTCAAAACGGACTGGGAAAGCAGGTCAGATACAATTAGTGAGAATTGGGGTTGGCTTGGTGCAGGGTTTCGCGGAACGACTACTATTGTCCGGGACGCAATTCCAATTGCTCTAGCGGGTGCCGCTGTCTATTACAGCGCAAAAACGTCTCACGAATATCGACATATTCCCGAGTACTCAAGCAATAGGTTTAGTCGCTCGTCAGGGTCTGATGAAAACACCTCTTTTCCCTCGACTCATAAGCCTCAAGATACAAGCTATAACGTGCCTTTACACCCAGGCTTGACTGGTCAAAATCAGATATTTACTTCGAGTGTTGGATGCACCTCTGATTTTCAGTGTGGCATAGGCAAGGTTTGTGTGAAACCCCATGATGGCGTATCGCTCAAGGGCTTGTGTGGAACCTTGATAAATGAATTCGGGGTGCCTACATTTACGGTCCCAACGCCATCTGCAGTTCCACATAACGTTTCTGCTTGCATGTTTGATCTTGATTGCCCATTAGGCTTTAATTGCAGAAAGACCAACCACGAGGTGTCAGGCGTATGTATGCGCTAGTGTACCCCGTCAATAATCCTGTAAAAGAAAGCCGAAACCCTGGACGAAACCCTGGACACCCATCGC
>NPIE01000222.1_pt2 | contig 31237 bp, 30 predicted proteins | sample 8637661 | NCBI WGS metagenome assembly NPIE01 (sample SAMN07420842, study PRJNA396082) | bioreactor metagenome | isolation source: sample BA12 brine-fed electro-methanogenic bioreactor BA | place: Japan: Kochi | collected 2016-12-09 | reverse complement strand
CGCGGCACCGAAGCCCGCCGCCCCAGTCAAGGATCGGTCCGAGAGAACGGAACAGCCGGGCTCCGTCGAGTCTGCGCCCAAGCCGACCAGCCAGGGCGAGTAGCAGTCGATGCATATAGGCCCCGGTGCCATACACCGGGGCCTTTTTCTGCGCCCCGTTCCGGGGCGAACCGTCCGTTACCGTTCCAGGTGGCGCTCGCGCAGCGTCTGCAGAAGTCCATCAGCGGCCGCTTCCACCAGGTCCAGCACCTGCTCGAAGCCGGTGGGACCGCCATAGTAGGGATCGGGCACCTCGGCCACGCCCATGTGGGGCGCGAAGTCCAGAAACATGCCGAGCTTGTGGCTGGCGTGGGCCGGACTGAGCGATTCAAGAATGCGGTAGTTGTCCCGGTCCATCGCGAGGATGTAGTCGAAGCGGTCGAAGTCGGCCGCCTCCACCTGCCGGGCGCGCAGGTCCGCCAGGTCGACACCGCGGCTCCGCGCCGCCTGCTGCGTACGGCGATCGGGCGCTTCGCCCAGGTGGTAGGCATGGGTACCGGCCGAGTCGATCCGGATCACATCCCCGTAGCCCGCCTCCTCCACCAGCCGCCGGAACACGCCGTGAGCCGTGGGTGAACGGCAGATGTTGCCCATGCAGACGAAGAGAATACTGATTCTTTTCATGACGCGCTCAAGCTCTCAATCCGGTTTCACCCCAGCGCCCGGCGCACCCGCTCCAGGTCCGCTTCGGTGTCCACCCCCGCCGGCGGCCGCATATGTGCCTCGGCCACGTGGATGCGCCGTCCCTGCCACAGCACCCGCAGCTGCTCCAGCGCCTCGCTGTGTTCAAGGGCGCAGCCCGGCCAGGCGACATACTCGCGCAGAAAGCCCGCCCGGTAGGCGTAGATGCCGAGGTGGCGGTAGTGACCCGCCCCCTCCGGCAGCGCCTCGGGCGCTGCGGCGAAGGCGTCGCGCTCCCAGGGGATGGGCGCACGGCTGAAGTAGAGGGCGTAGCCGGCGTGGTCGAACACCACTTTCACCACGTTGGGATTGAACAGTTCCTCCGCCGTGCGGATGGGTTCGCACAGGGTCGCCACACCGGCATCTCCATGACATTCGAGGTTGGCCGCCACCTGGGCCACGTTCTCCGGCGGCATCTGCGGCTCGTCCCCCTGGACATTGACGATGACATCCCCGGCCGCGCAGCCGAGCTGCTCCACCGCCTCGGCGAGGCGATCGGTACCGGAGCGGTGGCTGGCGGCGGTCATGATCACCCGGGCACCGAAACCCTCCGCCGCTCTGCGGATGCGTTCGTCGTCGGTGGCAATCACCACCTCATCCGCCCCGCTCGCGCGGGCCCGCTCCCAGACGTGCTGGAGCATGGGACGGCCGGCGATCTCCAGTAGCGGCTTGCCCGGCAGGCGGGTGGAAGCGTAGCGGGCGGGGATGATGACCCGGAAGCGGGGTCTGACGGTCATGGCTCGGTCTCAATCCAGGTGCGATCGGGGCTCGGGAAGCAGCGGGGGGAACAGGGCGACGCGGACACGTTTCCATCCGGCTCCCGGCCGCCACCCCGCCGTCGCGGTCAGATCTCCTCGTCGGGCTCCAGGTGCCGCGCCTCCGACTCCAGCATCACCGGGATATCGTCCCGGATCGGGTAGGCCAGACGATCGGCCTTGCAGATGAGTTCCTGGGCCCTCTTGTCGTAGGCCAGGGGCCCCTTGCAGACGGGGCAAACGAGAATCTCTAGGAGTTTACTGTCCATTGCCAGCCTCTCTGTCGCTGCACGTGCGGGTGGTGTCCCGTTGCGCGCCATCGATGCGGTTCAACAACTGCAGCAGCCGCTGGCCGAAGGCCGGCGCGAGCTCGGCATCCACCGGCAGATACCACTGGTTGTCCACCGCGAAACGTTCGCATTTTACCGCATCCTTCTCGGTCATCAGTACCGGACGACCGTCCCCGAAAGCGAGATCGGAGGCCAGGTAGCGGTGATGATCGGGGAACGGGTGCTCCATGACCCGGATGCCGCGATCACGCAGCGCCTGGAAGAAGCGCCCGGGGTTGCCGACGCCCGCCACGGCGTGCACCTCGCGGCTCATGAAGGCACCGATCCGCAGTGGCTCTCCCCCCGCCAGGGGCACCAGCGTCTCACCCCGGTAGGTCATGGGAAACTCGCCCTGCAGGGCCCCGCCGCTGGTGACGACCAGATCGACCTCCTCCAGACGCCGGGCGGGCTCGCGCAGTGGGCCCGCGGGCAGGCAACGGCCGTTGCCCAGGCGACGGGTGCCGTCCATTACCGCAATCTCCACATCCCGGGCCAGACGGTAGTGCTGCAGCCCGTCATCGCTGATCACCACATCGCAGCGGTTGTGGGCCAGCAACGCCGCGACGGCGGCCGGCCGATCCGGGCCCACGGCCATGGGACAGCCGGTGTTGCGGGAGATGAGCAGCGCCTCGTCCCCCACCACCCCCGGGTCGCTGTCGGGACGCACCTGCTGGGGATAGCTCCGCGCCCGCCCCCCGTAGCCGCGGCTGACGATGCCGGGCCGGTAGCCGGCCGCCAGGAGAAAGTGCGCCAGCCAGATGACCAGCGGCGTCTTGCCCGTTCCGCCCACGGTGAGGTTGCCCACGACGATGACGGGCACGGGGAACCGGCGGACGCCGAGAATGCCCCGCCCATGGAGCCAGCGGCGCAGCGTCGCGACGCGGCACACCAGCCAGGACAGGGGCAGCAGCAGCGTGGAGAGAGGGCCGCCCCGGTACCAGGCCCGCTCCAGGGCCGCCGGCAGACCCCCGCTCCCCGTCGGCCTGCCCACCCCCCGCTCACCGTGCATGGTGCGCTCGGTCACGGCTCCGTGCGCTGGGTGGCCACGCGCAGATGAACGAAGCCGAGCCGGCCGGCAACGTCCATGGCCGTAACCACCGCCTGGTGAGGAGTCTTGGCATCGGCCACGATGAGCACCGGGCGATCGGTGTCGGTTCCGCCCACCTTCTCGATGGCCCGCATGAGGGTCTCGGGCTGGGTGTTGATGAGGGCCTGGTCGTTGACGTAGTAGCGCCCTTCCGCGTCCACCTGGATCTCCACCGCGTTGTCGCTGGCCGCGCCGGCCTCGGCCGAGGCCTGGGGCAGCTCGATGCGCACCTGCGTTTCGCGGTTGAAGGTGGTGGAGACCATGAAGAAAATCAGCAGCAGCAGCACCACGTCGATGAGCGAGGTGATGTTGATGTCCGGGTCGTCCCGGCGGGCGCGGCGGAAGTTCACGCCTCCCGCTCCCCGGGCTCCCGCTCCCGCTCGCCGTGCAGCACCTCCACCATCTTCAGCGCTTCCTGTTCCATGGTGACCACCAGCGCGTCCACGCGGCCGCGGAAGTAGCGGTAGAACATGAGGCTGGGGATGGCCACGGTAAGGCCGGCCGCGGTGGTGATGAGCGCCTCGGAGATGCCGCCAGCCAGCGCGGCGGGGTTGCCGACACCGAGGGCGGTGATGGTATTGAAGACCTTGATCATGCCCACCACCGTGCCCAGTAGCCCCAGCAGCGGGGTGATGGCGGCGATGGTGCCCAGCGAGTTGAGATAGCGTTCGAGGTCCATGGCCACGTGGCGGCCCACCTCCTCGATGCTCTCCTTCATCACCTCGCGGTCATGCTCGCGGTTCACCAGCCCGGCGGCGAGTACCCTGCCCAGGTGGGAATTGCGGCGCAGGCTGGCGATATGCTTCGCGTCCAGTTGGCCCTGGCGGGCCAGGTTCCAGGCCTGGGCCACCAGGTGGCGGGGGCAGACCCGGCCGCCGCGCAGCGCCCAGAAACGCTCCAGGATGATGGCCAGCGCCACCACCGAGCAGAGGATGATGGGCAGCATGATCCAGCCGCCCGATTTCACCAGTTCCCACACGTTCGACGTGACCTCCTGTTGAGTGGTGCTAACTCTACCATAAACGCCGGAACCGCCGATGGACCCGCGCCGGGCGGATGTTCAGTCCGCATGCCAGTAACGCCGGGCCGTCTCCCGGTGGCGGCGCACCGTCATCCCTCCCCGCCCCGCCGGCGGCAATGTGAGGAGGATGGCGCCGCTGGCGGCGGTGACCAGCCCGCGGGCGCCTACGGCCTCGTAGCGGGCCACCACCGGCGGACGGGGGAAGCCGAAGCGGTTGCGGTAGCCGGCGGAGTAGATGGCCAGCCGCGGCCGCACGGCGGCTACGAAGTCCGCCCCGGACGAGGTTTCGCTGCCATGGTGCGGCACCACGAGGGCATCCGCGGCAATGGCCTCCCGGTGCCGCTCCAGCAGTCGCGCCTCGCCCCGCGCCTCCAGATCGCCGCCCAGCAGCAGGCTGGCACCGCCGCTCGCCACCCGCAGCACGCAGGTGGCGGCGTTGTCACGCCACGAGCCGTCGCCCGGCGGATGGAGCATCCTGAACTCCACTCCGTCCCAGCGCCAGCTCATGCCGTCCCTGCAGGCCTCGGCGCCCGCGACCGTGGCCGCCGCCGCGCCGCCGCCGCCGAGAATCCGGCCGGGCGGATAGGCCCGGATCAGGCTGTCCGCGCCCCCCACATGGTCGCCGTCGCCGTGGCTCAGGATCAACAGGTCCGGATTGCCGGCGCCGATGGCGCGCAGGTAGGGAACCAGTACCCGCTCGCCCGCGTCGCTTCCGGGTCCGTAGCCGGGGCCGGTGTCATACACGAGCAGGTGCCCGTGGGTCCGCACCACCACCGCCAGCCCCTGGCCCACGTCGAGCACGGCCACCTCGGCCGCCCCCGGCGCCGGCGCCTGTCCGGCGGGCCACAGCAGCGGCAGCAGCCACAGCATCCCCAGCCAGCGCCCGGGGATTCCCCGCGGTGCCAGCAGCAGGAACACGCCCGCGATGGCGAGGAGCACGGCCGCGGGCCCGGGCGCCGGGGCGCTCCACTGGGCCCACTCCAGCCCCGCGCCCCACTCCAGGCCCGCCCACAGCGGTGACAGCACGGCATGGGCGGCGCCGAGCAGCCAGGCGCCGGTCCCGGGCAGGATCACCAGCAACGCCGTGCCCGCCAGGGTCAGGGGTACCACCAGCAGTCCCATCCATGGCACCGCCACCAGGTTGGCCAGGGGCCCCACAAGGGAAACCCGCTGGAACAGCAGCAGGGTCAGCGGCGCCAGCGCCAGGAATACCGCCAGTTGCAGACGGGCGGACTGCAGCCAGCGGGAAACACCGCCCCGACCCGCCAGGGCGAACAGGATGGCGGCCACGGCGCCGAAGGAGAGCCAGAACCCTGAATCCAGCACGGCCAGCGGATCCAGGATCAGGATCAGCAGCAGCGCCAGGGCCAATCCCCGCCCGGGCCGCACCGGGCGCATCAGCAGCCGCGCCCCGAACAGCACCCCCAGCATGACCAGCGCCCGGGTGGTGGGCAGGGAGAACCCGGCCAGCGCGCTGTAGCCGGCCGCCGCCAGCAGCGCGGCGGCCGCGGCCGCCCGGGGCGCGGCACAGCGGAGGGCGAGGCGCCGGGAGAGACGCCAGCCATGGAACGTCAGCCACCAGGCCAGTCCCGCCACCAGGCCCACGTGCAGGCCGGAGATGGCCACCAGGTGGCTGGTGCCGGTGCGGGTGAACACCTCCCACTGGCGGGCACCGATGCCGCCGCGGGCGCCCACCGCCAGCGCGGCGAGGATGCCGCCCAGGGGCTGTTCCGCCAGCGCCGCCCCGATCCGGTCCAGCAGCCGCTCCCGCCACCCGTCGAGACTGTGGCCGGACGCCTCCAGGCGGCGGTTTTCAGGGTCCTCGCGGACATAGCCGGTGGCGCCGACACCGCGCCGGTGGAGCCAGGCCTCGTAGTCGAAACCGCCGGGGTTGAGCAGGCCGTGGGGGCGCTTCAGGCGCACGCGCAGCTGCCAGCGCTCCCCGGATCGCAGCCGCGGGGCGGTGCGGTACCAGGAGAGACGGATGCGTGAAGGGCCGTCGGCCAGCGCCGGATCGAGCCAGCGCTCCACCGCCAGCACGAAGCGCAGCACCCCGCCCCCATGGTCCGGCAGCCCCTCCACCCGTCCCTCCACCAGGAGGTCCCTGCCTTCCAGGGCCTCCGGCAGTTGGGATCCGGCGCCCAGGACGGCGTGGAGCAGCGCCCACAGGAAGCCCGCCCCGAACAGCGACGGCAGACGCCAGGGCGGCCGGCGCCAGGCCAGCCACGCCAGGACCGGCAGCGCGGCACACCAGCCCCCATGGGGCAGGGCCGGGAGCTGCTGGAGCAGCAGCACGCCCAGCAAGAAGGCGATCGTCCCTGACGCCAAGTTTCCTCCGCGGGAGCCTCCTGCTCCCATGTTTCACGCTCCCGGACCGTCCGGCCGGTGCGAGCCCGTCATCCGTTCGATTTCACCACGAAGGCACGAAGGACACGAAGAAAGGACTCAAATGAAAAGACTTTTGTTATCCGCAGATTACGCAGATTACACGGATTTTTTCCAGTCAGACCACCGGGCCGTGTGCGCTTTCAGATGTGCCCATGAGGCATATACCTGGACTGGAATCAGGAGGCATCAGAAGCCTGGTCAGTGGCAGGGCACTGAAAACAGTGCCATGTAATCTGCGTAATCTGCGTAATCTGCGGATAAAAGCTTTTCGGTGTTCTTCGTGTCCTTCGCGCCTTCGTGGTGAATACAAGCGCCGAATCCTGCGAATGCCGCGGTGTCCTGTAACCGGCCGGCAATGGCTTACGGACGAAAAAGTGTGGATAATGCCAGCTTCGTCAACTGGCGCCACGAGTTTCCGACGGCATGCCGAAGCGGCTTCTGCGTCGATATCTGCCCGACCACCACAAGATCCGGAGCCACCGCCACCTGTCACGCTTCGGAAGCCGGCTCCACGATCCCAATCTCTGGCATCTCAACCGGCGCTCTGTGGCGGGTGCGGCGGCCATCGGCCTGTTCTGCGCCTTCCTGCCCATCCCCGGGCAGATGATCGTGGCCGCGGCGCTGGCCGTGGCGGTGCGGGTCAACCTGCCCATGTCGGTGGCCCTGGTCTGGCTCACCAATCCGGTGACCATGCCGCCGGTCTATTTCTTCTGCTACAAGGTGGGCGCCTGGCTCCTGGGTCTCCCGGCACGCGCGGAACCCTTCGAGTTGAGCCTGACCTGGGTCCGCCACGAACTGGCCAGCGTCTGGGAACCCTTCCTGCTCGGCAGCCTGGTTTGTGGCCTCCTCTCCGCCGCCGCGGGCTATGGCCTGATCCGGCTGATCTGGCGCTGGCAGGTGGTGCGCAGCTGGGAAGCGCGCAAGAGCCGTCGGTAGTCGTCCTGAACCGGCTTCCGGCCGCTCCCTGCGCCGTCACCCCGGCACGCCCGGTGCCGTGTCGGACCCGTCACCCGCACGCCACCCGCGCCTCTTGCCATCAGCCGGCGGGCTGCAGCCTGCCATCCACCAGAGTCAGCACCCGGTCCATGCGCCCCGCGAGATCCGCATCGTGGGTCACCACCACGAAGCTGGTCCCCAGTTCCCGGTTGAGCTCCAGCATCAGGTCGTAGACCTGTCCGGCGGTACGCGGATCCAGGTTGCCCGTAGGCTCGTCGGCCAGCACGCAGCGTGGCCGGGTCACCAGCGCCCGGGCCACGGCGGCCCGCTGCCGTTCGCCGCCGGACAGCTCGCCGGGCTTGTGGCTGAGCCGCTGCCCCAGCCCCACGGCCTCCAGCAGCGGCGCGGCGACGGCTATCGCCTCCGCCGGGCTGGCCCCGCGGATCAGCCAGGGCATGCAGACATTCTCCAGTGCCGTGAACTCGGGCAGGAGGTGGTGGAACTGGTAGATGAAACCGAGCGCCTCGTTGCGGATGCGGGAGCGCGCACCCTCCCCGAGCCGGGCGAGGTCCTGTCCCTCCACCGCCACCGAACCGGCGCTGGGCCGGTCGAGCCCGCCGAGCAGGTGCAGGAGCGTGGACTTGCCGGAGCCCGAGGCGCCCACCACCGCGACCCGCTCGCCGATCTCCACCACCAGGTCCACCCCGCGCAGAACCTCCACGTCCAGCCCGCCTTCCCGAAAGCGCTTCGCCAGCCCGTTGCAGGTGATGACCGGGGTGGAGGACTTCGGCTTCTCACTCATAGCGAAGGGCCTCCGCGGGCTGGGTGCGCGATGCGCGCCAGGCCGGGTAAAGAGTGGCGAAGAACCCCATGCCCAGGGAGGCGGCGCTGATGCGGAGCACGTCCGACCAGTGCATGTCCGAGGGCAGCTCGCTGATGTAGTAGACATCGGCGGAGAGGAACTGGATGCCGAACAGGTGCTCGATGGCCGGCACGATGGTCTCCACGTTCAACGCCAGCGCCACCCCTCCCGCCACGCCGATGAGGGTGCCGATGGCGCCGATGAGCGAGCCCTGGACCATGAAGATCAGCATGATGCGCCGCGGCGTCGTGCCCAGGGTGCGCAGGATAGCGATGTCGCTGGTCTTGTCGGTCACCGTCATCACCAGGGTGGAGACGATGTTGAAGGCGGCCACGGCGACGATGAGCAGGAGAATGACGAACATCACCGTCTTCTCGATGCGGATGGCGCGGAAGAAGTTGGCGTGCTGGCGGGTCCAGTCGGTCAGGCGGTAGCCGGGCGGCAGGGCGCCGGCCAGTTCACGGACCACCAACGGTGCGGCGTAGAGATCATCGAGCTTGAGCCGCACCCCGCTCACCGCCCCCGCGTCGAGGCGGAACAGCCGGGCCGCGTCCTCCAGGTTCAGCAGGGCGAGCGCGCTGTCGTAGTCGTACATCCCCACCTCGAACAGGCCGACCACGGTGAAGCGCTTCATGCGCGGCTCCACCCCCACCACGGTCACGTTGGCCTGGGGGATGAGGAGTGTGACCTTGTCGCCGATGCCGGCGCCGAGGGTATAGGCAAGTTCGCGGCCGAGGACGATTGCGAACTCCCCGGCGCCGAGCGCGTCCAGTGACCCGGCCACCATTTTCCCCCCCACGTCGGAGACCCCGGGCTCAAGCGCCGGGTCGATGCCGCGCACCAGCACGCCGTGCACTGCGTTGCCGCGGCTGAGCATCCCCTGGCCGCTGACGAAGGGCGCCGCGTCCAGCACGCGGGCATCGCGTCCGGCCGGGGCGGCGACGGCGCGCCAGTCCCGCACCTCGCCCTCGGCGCCGGTGATGGTCACGTGGGCGGCCATCCCGAGAATGCGCTCGCGCAGTTCCTTCTCGAATCCGTTCATCACCGACAGCACCGTAATCAGGGCGGCCACGCCGAGGGCCACGCCCAGCATGGAGATGAGTGAGATGAAGGAGATGAAATGGTTGCGGCGCTTGGCGCGGGTATAACGCAGGCCGACAAAGAGCTCTAGAGGTCTGAACATGGGCGGAGATTAAAGCATACCGCCAGGAGACCTGCCAAAGTATCCTGCAGGGCTCGGGGGCCGGACCGTTCTGCGGGGTGTGCCCGGGCCCGCTCGCGCCGGCGCCGGGCGGAGCGGTGAAAGTGGGACCGGTTTCGGATTTTTGCCCGCTCACGGCGTGTAGATTATAGTTAAATCAGTTCGTATCTCAGAATCTTGCCATCGGCTGGAACAGGGACGAGGGTCCAACACCATGCAGCGACTGCGCATCAGCTTCCTGCTCGCCACCACCATCCTGGCCACCGGGGCCAACGCCCAGGTGCTGGAACAGCCCGCCACGACGCCCATCACCCAGCAGGGCGGCCTGTATGCCGACGCGCCGCGGCCCGGCAACGGCCTGACCATGGCGCAGGTGGAACAGCGTTTCGGCGCCCCGAAGGAGAAAGTCCCCGCCGTGGGTGATCCGCCCATCAGCCGCTGGGTCTACGACCACTTCACCGTCTACTTCGAATACGACAAGGTCCTGCACTCGGTCGTGAACAAGCCCTGAGCCGCCGCTGTCCGTCTGCGGCCCCTCCCGAACGGGATCCGTCACAGGCCGAGGCGCACCCCGCGGGGTGCGCCTTTTTTCGTATGGCGCCCCCTTGCTGTATCCTTTCACCGGATGCGTGCATCCCCCGTTGACGTACGCGGCATCGTTCTCCTGCGGAGCGATACGGAACCAATCCCTTGCGGCGAACAGCATAATGACCCTTGCTTGCCACCAGGCCCGGCGCGGTCGCCGGCTATGGGCGCGGATGCGATGAGCGGATGGATTTCGCGCTTTCCGTCCCTGGCGGACGTGGCGGACCCCCTGCTGCGCAGCAGCCTGTCCGCGGTCCGCGTCATGGAGCTTCCCTCAGGCGCAACCGTCTTTCGCGGTGGCGATCCCTGCCGCAACTACCTGCTGGTGCTCGAAGGCTCGGTGCGGGTGCAGAAGGTCTCCGAGTCGGGCCGGGAGATACTGCTCTATCGCGTCGAGAGCGGCCAGTCCTGCATCCTTACCACCGCCTGCCTGCTGGCCGGGGAGGACTACGCCGCCGAGGCGGTCACCGAGACGCCGGTACGGGCGGTGGCCATTCCGCTGGGCCTGTTCCATGAGGCGATGGGGGCCTCGCGCCCGTTCCGGGAGTTTGTCTTCCGCGCCTATGCCGAGCGCATCACCAGCCTCATCCTGCTGGTGGAGGCCGTGGCCTTCGGCCGCATGGACGTGCGCCTGGCCCGCTGCCTGCTGGAGCGGGCCGGCGATGGCGCGGAGGTGAACACCACCCACCAGGACCTGGCCACGGAGCTCGGCACCGCGCGGGAGGTCATCAGCCGCCTGCTGAAGGAGTTCGAGCGCACCGGCCTGGTCCGCCTGCAGCGGGGCCGGATCATCCTGGACGACAGCGCCGAGCTGGGGCGGATTGCCTCCGGCGCAGGCGGCAACACGCCCTGATGACCTTTGGCCCCTGTGTGATTTTGTTACTTAACCCCGGGCACAACCCCGTCTATCCTCTGTCCAACGAGTGTATGCAGCGTCCCCACCCGGGGGCAGTCCGGACACGACCGAAGAGGTGGATGAGATGAAGACCAACGTTGGTAGTATCGACAAGATTCTGCGCATCGTGGTGGGCCTGGCCCTGGTGGCCGCTGCCGCGACCGGTTACCTGGGCGTGTGGGCCTGGATCGGCGTCGTACCCCTGGTCACCGGCCTGATGGGTTGGTGCCCCGCCTACAGCCTGTTCGGCATGAGCACCTGCCCGGCCAAGAAGTAGGACCGCACCACCCCCATGAACAAGGGCGGCCTTGAGGCCGCCCTTTGTTCCGTTATAGACAGGATTTACAGGATTGGCAGGATTTATTAGTGCCTATCCGGGCCGCCTTGACCCATATCACTGGTGATGCGCGTGGATGGCCACCCCGTTCCATCCAAGTCGATATCACACCCTGTCAACCCAAACCCAGGCCAAAGCCCTGTCCGAACTCGACGGCTCCAGGCCTAATCCAGTAAATCCTGTTAATCCTGTCTATTGGACTGCCCTTTGTCCCGCCCCCCGCGCGGGGCATCAGCTGATGCGCAGGCGGCGGAGGTGGCGGTAGAGGGTGCGCTCGCTGACGCCCAGTTCGCTTGCGGCCTGGCCGCGGTGGCCGGCATGGCGCTCGAGGGCCGCCACTATGGCCTCGTCGGTGAGTCGGCCACGGCGCCGGTGGAGCAGCCCCGCGGTCACCGGCTCTGGATCGGGCCCGGAATCGGGGCGACCTTCCCAGGGGCGCTCGAAAACCAGGTGGTCCACACCCATGGGCTCGTCGCAGGCCAGGATCGCAGCCCGCTCGATGATGTTCCGCAGTTCGCGCACGTTACCCGGGTAGTCGTACTCCAGCAGGGCCTGGATGACGTCCGGGGACAGCGGCAGGTGGCGGTCGCCGTCCTCCAGCAGGTTGGAGAGGAAGTGCTCGGCCAGGGCGGGGATATCGTCCTTGCGCTCCCGCAGGGGCGGAATGTGGACGGGAAAGGCCGACAGCCGGTAGTAGAGATCCTCGCGGAAGTCACCGGCCTCCACCAGGCCCCGGAGGTCGCGGTTGGTGGCGGCCAGGATGCGCACGTCCACGTGCCGGTAGTCGGTCCCCCCCAGGCGGCGGATGGTGCCGGTCTCCAGCACCCGCAACAGCTTGGTCTGCAGCCCCAGCGGCATCTCGCCGATCTCGTCGATGAACAGGGTGCCGCCGTTGGCCGCCTCGAACAGGCCGATCTTGCGGCTCGAGGCGCCGGTGAAAGCCCCCTTCTCGTGGCCGAAAAGCTCGCTCTCGATGAGGCTCTCCCCCAGCGTGCCGCAATCCACCACGACGAACGGGCCGCTGCTGCGGCTCGAGAAATGGTGCAGATACTCCGACACGCACTCCTTTCCCGTGCCGCTCTCGCCCTGCAGCAGCACCGTGGTCTGCGTGGGCGCCACCCGGTGGAGCAGGCTCATCATGTGCAGCAGCGGCTGGGAACGCCCCACCAGCAGGGTCTGGCTGGAGACGCGGGCGTTCAGGTGCGAGAGCTGCTCGCCCATGTACAGCACCTTCCCGGAGGCATCGAGGAGCGGCGCGGCATTGATCTGCACATACTCCTCGTTGTCGTCGCGATCACGATGGATGTGCATGACCTGGAGCGGTGCATTGTTCTCGAACACCGACTCCAGGGGACAGGTCTCGCCGTGGCGGCTGCAGGGCTGGTGGGAGTGGTGGGAGATCTCGTAGCAGTGGCGCCCGATGATCTCCTGATCCTCCTCCGCGTAGCAGCGGCGATAATGGGAGTTGGCGGCGATGATCCGGTAGTCGCGGTCGACGATGACGAAGGGCTCCGGGATGATGTCCATCACCTGCTCGCAGGTGGGCTGTTTGACCGTTTCGTCTTTCATCCTCACGACTCCTGATGTCAGTTAATGTCATGACACGGAGTCGATACTGTCATGACAGCGGCAGACTGTCAAAAAAAAGGCCACCCTCGCGGGCGGCCCGGAAAAAACCGTCTGAACAGACCGTATTACTTGAGCTTGCCGATGCCCATCGCCTTCAGGATGTACTTCTCGTAGAGCGGCTCGGTGCTGCCCTTCTTCATCTTGCGGATGAAGTACTTCTCGAAGGCCACCTTGGCCAGGTGCACCCACTTGCCCTTCTTCATCCAGGCCACGTTGCGCGGGGGAATCTGCGGCAGGGCCACGAAGGCGGCGCCGGTATCACCCATGTCGGCGAGGCAGATGGCATTCCAGGTGGCCTTCTCGACCGGATCCTTCCCGGCGATGGCCGCCTCGATGTTGTGGGCGGTGGCGGTCACCATGGACTCGATCATGTAGCCGGTCTTGGGCGCGCCGGTGGGAACCGGGGTCGCCTCCACCGGCGGGATGGCGATACACACGCCCACCGAGTAGATGTTGTTCCACTTGGGGTTGCGCTGATAGGGGTCCACCTTGACGAATCCGCGGGGATTGCAGAGGTCGTCACCCACCGCGGCCACGGCGTCCACACCCTTGAAGGCCGGCAGCATCATGCCGAACTTGAACGGCAGTTCGTGCTCCTTGATCACCTCGCCCTTGTCATTGTGCTCGGCGACGAACATCTTGCCGGCTTCGACCTTGGTGACCTTGGCGTTGCAGATCCAGGGAATGTGGCGCTGGCGCAGCTCCGATTCCAGCATCCCCTTGGAGTCACCCACCCCCCCCAGGCCGAGGTGGCCGATATAGGGCTCGGCGGTGACGAAGGTCATGGGGACCCGGTCGCGCATCTTACGCTTGCGCAGATCCGCGTCCATGATGAAGGCGAACTCGTAGGCCGGGCCGTAGCAGGAGGCGCCCTGCACCGCACCCACCACGACCGGGCCGGGCTCCTTGACCAGGTCCTTCCAGTCGTCATAGGCGCGCTCGGCGTGATCCACGGTGCAGACGGAATGGGTATGCCCGCCCGGACCGGCACCCTCCACCTCCTCGAAGGCCAGCTTGGGGCCGGTGGCGATGACCAGGAAGTCGTAGTCCAGGACGGTGCCGTCCTCGAGCACGAGCTGGTTGTCGTCGGCCTTGATCTCCTTCGCCGGGACCGGCTTGAAGTCGATTCCCTTGCGGTTCAGGTAGGGCGCGATGGGGAAGGTCACTTCCTTGCGCGAACGCCAGCCCACGGCGACCCAGGGGTTGGACGGCACAAACTGGAAAGTCTCCGAATTGTGCACCACCGTGACCTTGTGACCGCTGCCCAGCGTCTCCTTGATCTCATATGCCGCCGGCATGCCGCCCGTACCACAACCGAGAATTACCACATGTGCCATATGCGTGACTCCTGAATCTGATTCATGGAAAGCCTGGACGCTCCGTCCGGCTTGTCTCGTGGCGTTACCCCACTCGCGCCGAAAATAAATGCACTATTTGTGCCAGTATTTGGCGGGCGGACGGGATGCCCGATATCCGCGCATGTGCGAAAATGCGTTTCCTACCCCATACACACGCGTGGACCGATTGCTCCTCTCCGCGTCAGCAGAAGCACAGATGAACTCGCCGAAACCCCGCTCAGAAACACGCACCGACCTGACCCTGGATCCCCGCCACCCCCCGCTCCCGGCGACCGGTGAACGGTTGCGCTGGGGAAACCTTCACGGCAGCAGCACCGCGCTGGCCGTCAGCAACGCCGCGCGGGATCACGCAGGACCGGTGCTGGTCATCTGCACCGACACCCTGGCGGCCAACCGGCTGGAGGAGGAGTTGCGGTTCTACACCGGAGCCTCCGAGACCTGCCCGGTACTGGTGCTCCCCGACTGGGAAACCCTTCCCTACGACCGTTTCTCCCCCCACCAGGACATCACCTCGCGGCGGCTGGAAACGCTCTACCGGCTCGGGGATCTGCGGCACGGGCTGGTGATCGCGCCGGTGAGCACGCTGATGCACCGGTTCCCGCCCCGCAGCTACCTGGATGCGGGCACCCTGATGCTCGAGCAGGGCCAGCGGCTCGACCTCGAACGGCTGCGCAAGCGGCTCGAGGCGGGCGGCTACCTCTGCGTCCCCCAGGTGATGGAGCACGGAGAGTTCGCGGTCCGGGGCTCGCTCATCGACATCTACCCCATGGGCAGCGCCCTGCCCTACCGCGTCGATCTCTTCGACGACGAGGTGGACACCCTCCGCACCTTCGACCCGGAGACCCAGCGCAGCGTCGATGTGGTGGAGCGGATCCGCCTGCTGCCGGCCCGGGAGTTTCCCCTCGACGAGGCGGCGGTAACCCGTTTCCGCCAGGCCTGGCGGGCCGCCTTCGCCGGCGACCCCTCCGGCTGCCCCACCTACCAGGATGTGAGCCAGGGTATCGCGCCGGCGGGAGTGGAATACTACCTGCCGCTGTTCTTCGAAAGCTGCGCCACCCTGTTCGACTACCTGCCGGAAGCGACCCTGGTGACCTACACCGCCGGAGTGCTTTCCAGCGCGGAAACCTTCTGGGACGAGGCCGGAGAACGCCACGAGCAGTTGCGTCACGACAGCAGCCACCCCCTGCTCCCCCCGGCCCGGCTCTTCCTCCAGGCCCACGAACTGTTCGCTTCCCTGGCCGCCTATTCCCGGGTCGAGATACACCGGGATCCCCTCGATCCCGGCGCCGCCCACCGCAACTTCGCCACCGACCCGCCGCCGTCCCTGACCGTGGATCGGCGCGCGGAGCAGCCCCTGCAGCGCCTGGCCGGTTTTCTCGACGCCTTCGCCGGACGGGTGCTGCTGTGCGCCGAGACCGCGGGACGGCGCGAGAGTCTCCTGGAGTTGCTGCAGCAGCTGCCGCTGCAGCCCCGGGCGTGCGACTCATGGCAATCCTTCGTGGACTCGGAAGCGCAGGCCGCCATTGCCGTGGCACCGCTCGACCAGGGCATTCTGCTCCCGGCCGGAGGGCTTGCCGTCATCACCGAGTCCCAGCTGTTCGGTGAACAGATCCGCCAGCGCCGGCGCCGGGTCCGCACCCGCGAACGGGACAGTGACGCGGTGGTCCGCGATCTCACCGAGCTGCGCACCGGCGCGGCGGTGGTGCACGAGGAACACGGCGTCGGACGCTACCTGGGCCTGCAGGTGATCCAGCTGGGAGACCAGGCCGGAGAGTTCCTCACCCTGGAGTACGCCGGAGGCGACAAACTCTACGTCCCGGTCTCCAGCCTGCACCTGGTGAGCCGCTACACCGGCGTCGACCCCGACCAGGCCCCCCTGCACCGGTTGGGCAGTGAGCAGTGGCAGAAGGCGCGCCGCAAGGCCGCCGAACAGGTTCGCGACGTGGCCGCCGAACTGCTCGACCTCTATGCCCGGCGCGCCGCGCGCAAGGGCCATGCCTTCGATTACGCGACCGACCAGTACGCCGCCTTCGCCGAATCCTTCCCGTTCGAGGAGACACCGGACCAGGAGCAGGCCATCGAGTCCGTCCTGGCCGATCTCCGCTCCCCCCGGCCGATGGACCGGCTGGTCTGCGGCGACGTGGGCTTCGGCAAGACGGAAGTGGCCATGCGGGCGGCTTTCGTCGCCGTGCAGGACGGCCGCCAGGTGGCGGTGCTGGTGCCCACCACCCTGCTGGCCCAGCAGCACTACGACAACTTCAGGGATCGCTTCGCCGACTGGCCGGTGCGCATCGAGGTCCTGTCCCGCTTCGGCGGCAGGCGGCAGCAGGGCGAGACGCTGGATGCCGTGGCCGACGGTCGCGCCGACATCGTCATCGGCACCCACAAGCTGCTGCAGGAGAATGTCCGCTTCAAGCGCCTGGGCCTGGTGATCATCGACGAGGAACACCGCTTCGGCGTACGCCAGAAGGAGCGGCTGAAGACACTGCGCAGCGAGGTGGACATCCTCACCCTGACCGCGACACCGATCCCCAGGACCCTGAACATGGCCATCTCCGGCATGCGGGATCTCTCCATCATCGCCACGCCACCGGCACGCCGGCTTTCCATCAAGACCTTCGTGCGCGAGCGCAACAGCGCGGTGATCCGCGAGGCCATACTGCGCGAGGTGCTGCGCGGGGGCCAGGTCTACTATCTCCACAACGAGGTGGAGAGCATCGAGCGGCTTGCCCGCGAGGTGGAGGCCCTGGTGCCCGAGGCACGGGTGAGCATCGCCCATGGGCAGATGCGGGAGCGGGAGCTGGAACGGGTGATGTCGGACTTCTACCACCGGCGCTTCAATGTGCTGGTGTGCACCACCATCATCGAGACCGGCATCGACATCCCCACCGCCAACACCATCATCATGGACCGCGCCGACAAGTTCGGCCTGGCCCAGATGCACCAGCTGCGTGGCCGCGTGGGGCGCTCCCACCACCAGGCCTACGCCTATCTGTTCACGCCGCCGCGGCGGCAGCTGACGCCCGACGCGGTGAAGCGCCTGGACGCCATCGAGCAGCTGGAGGATCTCGGCGCCGGGTTCGCCCTGGCCACCCACGACCTGGAGATCCGCGGCGCCGGCGAGCTGCTGGGCGAGGGACAGAGCGGCAACATGCAGGCGGTCGGATTCGGCCTCTACATGGAGATGCTGGAGCGGGCGGTAAAGGCGCTGAAGGAGGGACGGGAGCCGGAGCTGGACAAGCCCTTCGGACACGACGCCGAGGTCGACCTGCACCTCCCGGCCTTCATTCCCGGGGACTACCTGCCGGACGTCCCCGCCCGGCTCACCCTCTACAAGCGGATCGCCAGCGCCGCGGACGAACGGGCCCTGGAAGAGCTCCAGGTGGAGATGATCGACCGCTTCGGGCTCCTGCCCCCGCAGGTGAAGAACCTGTTCCGCGCAACCGGGCTGAAGCTCAAGGCCCGGCCACTGGGCGTCCTCAGGCTCGAGGCCGGCACGGATGGCGGCCGCATCGAGTTCCGGGACCAGCCCGATATCGACCCCATGCGCATCATCGAGCTGCTGCAGTCCAGGCCGAATGTCTACCGCCTGGACGGACAGACCAAGCTGCGCTTCAACATGCCCCTGGAAACGGTCGATCGGCGCTTCGAGGCCGTGGAGGAGCTGCTCCTCAGGCTGGGCCGCAGGGACGCGGCCTGAGCTGCCCTGCGGCCGTCCCGCGGTTGAGATGATCCGCATTTCCCGGAACCATAGACAAAAAAACGGCGCTCCAAGAACGGAGCGCCGTTTGCGCGTACCTCGAACATCTCGACTCGGAGAGTGGCTTTGGTTTCCCGTCCCTGGGAATCCGCACACCTGGAAGCGTGGCCGCGGTGTCGTTCCTCGACGGTTGGAATTATCCCGCCGGGTCCCGGTGGACGGCGATGGGTTAGTTCAACCATCCAGCCCCGCCAGTTCCCACACGTTTTGTAGTACATTGTCCATCTCCTCCTGGAGAGAGGCGCCCGCGCTGTTCCGCAGCCCGCCGTTCCGCCACCGCGCGGAAGCCGTGACAAGGCTGCGGGACACCGTGCAAGAGTCCACGTGTCCCATTGCAAGGAGAACCGCCTTGTCCGTCCCACGCCTGTTGTCGCATCCCGTCCTCCTGGTCCTGTTCCTGCTCTCCACCAGCAGCGCCCTGCAGGCCGAATCGCCCCCCTGGTACCGGGTGGAACTGGTGATCTTCGAGGTAATGAACGACGCGACGGGACCGGGCCCGGTGACGGCGCCCAGCCTGGACGGGGCACTGGAGCTGATCTCGGCGGGCGGCGAGACACTGCCCTACCAGGAAGTGACGCGGATCAGCACCCTGGAAGGTGTCCTCGGCGAACTCGGCGCGAACGGCGACTACCGGATTGTCTGGCACGGAGGATGGAGTCAGCCCCTGCCGGAACAGTCCACCTCGCGGCCGGTCCACCTCGCCGGCGGACGCGACCTCGGCATCTCTCCGCAGTGGCAGGGAGGCGCCCGGGAGATGGAGGGTACCGCCCGGGTAGCGCGGAACAGCTACCTGCATCTCGATCTGGACCTGGTGCTGCGCACGGCGGCGGAGGCCGTTGGCGAACCTTCCGGCTACCGCCTGGTGGAGTCACGGCGCGTGGAAACCGGCGATCTGCATTTCTTCGACGGCGGCCGTCTCGGCATCATCGCGGTGGTGGTGGAGATGGATAAGGGATAAGGGATAAGGGATAAGGGATAAGGGATAAGGGATAAGGGATAAGGGATAAGGGATAAGGATTGTGGGTGCGGATTCACCTTTATCCATTATCCATTGCCCCTTCACGCACTCGCGCACGCACGGTGACAGGAGATGGGCGGCCGGCAGGACGACCTCACAGCTGCGGCAGGACGCGCTCCAGCAGACGGCCCACCCGCTCCATTCCGGCCACCAGGGTGGCCTCGATCCGGGCCATGGTGATCTCGCCGTCGGCACGGCCGGCGGCGCGGTTGGCGACCACGGCCACCGACGCGTACTCCAGCTCCAGCTCCCGCGCCAGCGCCGCCTCGGGCATCGCGGTCATCCCGACGATATGGCAACCGTCCCGCTCCAGCCGATCCACCTCCGCGGCGCTCTCGAGGCGCGGCCCCTGGGTGGCGGCGTAGGTTCCCGTTTCGGCGGCATCCAGGCCCAGTTCGCGGGCGGCTGCGATGAGTTCACGGCGCAGGGCCGGTGTGTAGGGTTCGGTGAAATCCACGTGCACCACCTCCTCCAGGTCCTCTTCGAAGAAGGTATGGGCGCGCCCGTAGGTGTAATCGATTACCTGGTCCGGAATGATCACCCGCCCGTCATCCATGCCCTCGGTAATCCCGCCGACCGCCGCCACCGCGATGATGCGGCGCACCCCGGCCGCATGCAGGGCCCAGAGATTGGCGCGATAATTCACGCGGTGGGGAGGAATTCGATGGGGACTGCCATGGCGCGCCAGGAACGCAACCTGACGCCCGCCGACCACCCCCCGCACCAGTGCGGCCGAGGGAGCGCCGTAGGGCGTCGGCACGAGTTCGCTGTCCTGCCCCGCGAGTTGCGCCAGCCGGGTCAGCCCGGTACCGCCGATGATGCCGATGGGATTCACAGCTCTTTCACCGCGAAGATGCCGGGCGCATTGCGCAGGTAGTCCTTGTAGTCCATGCCGTAGCCGAACACGTAACGATCCCCCACCGTCAGGCCGATGAAATCCGCCTCCGCGGCCGGCGGGTTCGGCAGCTCCTTGCGCACCAGCACCGCGGCGTGAACGGCGGCCGCACCGGCCACGCGGCAATAATCCTTCAGCGCCGCCAGCGTCAGTCCTTCGTCGAGAATGTCATCCACCACCAGCACCACGCGCCCGGCCAGGCTGTGCTCCGGCCGCACACGCCAGTGCAGCTCGCCGCCACGGGTGGCACCGCGGTAGCGGGTGGCGTGGAGGTAGTCGACCTGGAGGGGAAAGTCGAGCCGGCTCAGCAATCCGCCCATGGCCGGCATCCCCCCGTGCAGGACGCAGATGACCAGCGGATCGGCCTCGGCGAGCTGCCGGGTGATCTCCATGGCCATGCGATCCAGCGCCGTCTCCACCGCCGCGCGGTCATGGAGGCACTCGGCCTCGGTTCGCACCCGTCGGATTTCCCCGGGGGCGGGAGCCTCGCCGCGATCAGAAGGTGAAGGTGACCGTGTCGTCATCCATGGCCTCGCTGATGAGGTAGGCGCCGCCGACCGTCTCATCGATCTCGGGAATGAGCTCGTCGTTGAACAGTTCCACGGCGGGATTGCACACCTTGAACCGGACGCCGGCGCGATGGGCGTCGCGGATGAAATCGTAGACCGACTTGCCGCTGTCCTCGCGGATGAACATCCGCTCGGCCACGCCACGCTGGGCGAGGGCGGCGGAACCGCCGCTGAAGGCCACCTCCACCGTGTACTCCATGGCCGCGGCAACGGTCGCGAGAAAGAACGGCGCACCCGCCTCCGCGGGTCGGGAAGGATCGGTATTGACCAGTACCACCAGCAGCTTGCTAGCCATCCGCATACTCCGGACGTGTTGAGGGATGAGAGCCGTCGTCGGTGCCGGCCCGGAGGACGGAAGGGGCATTATAGGGAGCCCGCCCGGCCAATTCCAGCCCGTCAGACCAGCTCGGAAACCATCCCATACGCCCAATCAAGCGGCTGTTTCAAAAGATAAATACAACCATCCACCACAGAGAGCCGGAGAACAGGCAGGGTTGTGACGTTTCCCATCACCGACCCTTCAGATCGGGTTCATGAGACGAACAGAACGATATCCATCCATGGTTTTCTCCATGAGCTCCGTGTCTCCGTGGTGAACGAGCAGGCTGCCACGAATCCACATGCACCGGCAGTCTGCAGTTGAACCGTTTATCAGCGCTTCATGCGGGAGGCTTGCGGGATCCAGGCGGGAGGTAGACCAGGTGGGCCGGGCAACCGCTGCGACAATCGCTGGCGCCGAAACCGGGTACGGGCACCTGCGCTGCCGGCGCGCGGAGGGTTTCACGCAGCAGCGCGTGCTCGTCGGCGCCCGGGTGGGTCTCCACCCGCTCCAGGCGGAAGTCCGGATGCATGAGCAGCGCATCCACGTGCCAGTGATACCGGCCCTCCCCCGACTCGGCCAGCCTGCGGTGCCGCGCCACCCGCTGGGCGAGATTGCGCCGCGCACTGCCCACATATACATACCGGCCCGGGGCCAGGTCCCAATCACCCAGGGCTCCGGCACGGATGCGAGCCGGGCAACGGAGTACCAGAAACAACCGATAGGCGCCGCTGTTCTCCACCCGCCCTAGTCGGTGTCCTCGCCGCGCTTGCGCAGGGAAGCCGAGTTGATCCGCACCACCGTGGTGTCGGCCGGTTTCTGATCCACGTAGTGGGGACGCTCGTTGCGCCCCAGCCCCAGGGCCTCGGCCAGTTCCGCCTCGCGCGCCGCGATGAGGCTGAGACAGTCCCGCACTCCTTCCAGGGTGGTCTCGGAAAGGGTGTGGCGCATGCCGGGCTGTGGCGTGGTGTCGCGGATGACGCTCGCCAGCACCTTGCGCATCATGCGCATGATGCGCTGTTCCTGGGTGAGTTCCTCGCTCATGCTTCTCTCCTGTCAGGGTGCGGGGCGTACCGCCCCGTCGTGATCGTGGCGCCAGTGTAACCCGGATGGTCCGCCGCGTATCGGTGCCAGCTTCCGGGTGGGGCCTGCTGCCCAGAGCGGGGCCTGCTGCATCGGCGGGGTGGATGCTTTGCGAAGTCTGGCGTTTTGGTGCATGATAAGCGGCTTAAATTCGGGTGAATCACTGAATCACGGCTTCAAGTGAGTCATCGAAGCGAACATCTGGTCATGAACGAAGCGGGAGGTCGCTCACTGCATGGCGAAGGAAGACCATATCGAGATGGAAGGCACGGTCATCGAGACCCTGCCCAACACCATGTTCCGGGTCGAGCTGGAAAATGGACACATCGTCACGGCCCACATTTCCGGCAAGATGCGCAAGCACTACATCCGCATCCTGACCGGTGACAAGGTCACCGTTCAGCTCACGCCCTACGACCTGTCCAAGGGTCGCATCACCTTCCGTACCCGCTGAGGCTCCCCCCGCCGCGCAGCGGCCGTCCATGCCCTGATTCTCCGCCGGCCCGGCTCCCGTCCGCAGCGCCAGTGCCCGTCCCGCGCACCGGTGCCTGCCCATCCCCGGCGCATCCGGGCTCGTCCCCGCCCGCATCGAAAACGGCGCCCCGATGGGCGTCCGCAGATCTCATGCGTTGGGGACTGGGCCTGCGATCCGTGCGCCGGTCCGCCGCCCCGGGCGACCGCCGGTGAGGGATGGCCTTACGGACGCTCAGCTCTTCGCCTCGAGCTCGAATTCCAGCTCGTCGTCGCGCGCCGTTACGTTCACGCGCCCGCCGTGGGCGAGCTTGCCGAACAGCAGCTCCTCGGCCAGCGGGCGCTTGATGCGCTCCTGGATGAGGCGGGCCATGGGGCGGGCGCCCATCTGTGCGTCGTAACCGTGCTCCGCCAGCCATTCCCGGGCGCTCTCGTCCACTTCCAGCGACACCCCCTTCTCCTCCAGCTGCAGCTCCAGCTCGGAGATGAACTTGTCCACCACGTGGGCGATGACCACCGGCGACAGGGATTCGAACTGGATGATGGCATCCAGACGGTTGCGGAACTCCGGCGTGAAGCTGCGGCGGATCACCTCCATCGCGTCGGTACTGTGATCCTGGCTGGTGAAGCCGATGGAGGGGCGCGCGGCCAGCTCCGCCCCGGCGTTGGTGGTCATCACCAGGACCACGTTGCGGAAGTCGGCCTGGCGGCCGTTGTTGTCCGTCAGGGTGCCGTGGTCCATCACCTGCAGCAGCAGGTTGAACACGTCCGGGTGGGCCTTCTCCACCTCGTCCAGCAGCAGCACCGCATGGGGATGCTTGGTGATGGCCTCGGTGAGCAGTCCGCCCTGGTCGTAGCCGACGTAACCGGGGGGCGCGCCGATGAGACGGGAGACGGTATGCCGCTCCATGTACTCGGACATGTCGAAGCGGATGAGCTCGATGCCCATGATCCGGGCCAGCTGCCGCGTCACCTCGGTCTTGCCCACGCCGGTGGGGCCGGCGAACAGGAACGACCCGATGGGCTTGTCCGGGTTACCCAGCCCGGCGCGGGACATCTTGATGGCCGAGCCGAGGGTCTCGATGGCCGTGTCCTGGCCGAACACCGCGAGCTTGAGATCCCGCTCCAGGGTGCGCAGGGCGTCCTTGTCCGAGGCGGAGACGTTCTTGGGCGGAATCCGCGCCATGCTCGCCACCACCTGCTCCACATCGCCCACGGTGATGGTCCGCCGGCGCCGTGACGGGGGCAGCAGCCGCTGGCGGGCACCCACCTCGTCGATGACGTCGATGGCCTTGTCCGGCAGGTGCCGATCATTGATGTAGCGATCCGCCAGTTCGGCCGCCGCGCGCAGGGCCCGCGGCGCGTACTTCACCTGGTGGTGCTCCTCGAACCGGCTCTTCAGGCCACGCAGGATCTGCACCGTCTCTTCAACCGACGGCTCGGTGATGTCGATCTTCTGGAACCGCCGCGCCAGGGCCCGGTCCTTCTCGAAGACGCCCCGGTACTCCTGGTAGGTGGTGGCGCCGATGCACTTGAGCTGGCCCGAGGCGAGCATGGGCTTGATCAGGTTGGAGGCGTCCATGACGCCGCCGGAGGCCGCGCCGGCCCCGATGATGGTGTGAATCTCGTCGATGAACAGGATTGAGCCGGGCTCGTTCTCGAGCTGATGCAGGACCGCCTTGAGGCGTTTCTCGAAATCGCCCCGGTACTTGGTGCCGGCCAGCAGCGCACCCAGGTCGAGGGCGTAGATGGTGCTCTCCGACAGCACCTCGGGCACCTGGTCGTCGACGATCATCCGCGCGAGCCCTTCGGCGATGGCGGTTTTGCCCACCCCGGCCTCGCCGACGTAGAGCGGGTTGTTCTTGCGCCGCCGGCACAGTACCTGGATGGTGCGTTCCACCTCGCGGGCCCGGCCGATGAGCGGGTCGATGAGACCCCGCCGGGCGCTCTCGTTGAGGTTGGTGGCGTAGGTCTCCAGCGGACTCTTGCCCGGAACGGCCTGGGTCTGCTCCTCATCCTGCAGCGACTCGGGATCGAGCGGCTGCTCCTCCTCCACCTTCGAGATGCCGTGGGCCACGTAGTTGAGCACGTCCAGCCGGTTGATGTCCTGCTCCCGCAGCAGGTAGACGGCGTGGGACTCCTGCTCGCTGAACAGCGCCACGAGCAGGTTGGCGCCGGTCACCTCCTTCTTGCCGCTGGACTGGATGTGGAAGACCGCCCGCTGCAGCACCCGCTGGAAGCCGAGCGTGGGCTGGGTCTCGCCCTCCACGGCGCTGGCGGGAAAGACGGGGGTGGTCTCCTCGACGAACTGGACCAGTTCCCGGCGCAGCCGCTCCAGGTTGGCGCCACAGGCGCGCAGCACCTCCGCGGCGCTGGGATTGTCCAGCAGCGCCAGCAGCAGATGCTCCACGGTGATGTACTCGTGGCGCTTCTGGGCGGCCTCCCTGAAGGCCGTGTTGAGGGTGAACTCCAGTTCCTGGCTGAGCATGGTCTCGCTCCCGTCGTGCGCGCCTCAGGCCGCTTCCATGGTACAGAGCAGCGGGTGCTGATGGTTGCGCGAATAATCGTTCACCTGCGTCACCTTGGTTTCGGCGATGTCGCGGGTATAGATGCCGCACACGCCCTTGCCCTGGGTGTGGACCTGCAGCATGACCCGGGTGGCCGTCTCCCGATCCATGTTGAAGAACTGCTGCAGAATGTCCACCACGAACTCCATGGGCGTGAAATCATCGTTCAGAAGCACCACCTTGTATCTGGGCGGTCGCTTGAGCTTGGGCTTGGCCTCCTGTGTCGCCAGGCCGTCATCGTGCTGGTGCTTGTCGGTGTCGCTCATCGTTCCACTGTCTGCGATCCGTTCCCGGAATGATATGCACACCCTTCCGGGTGCTTCCCACGAGTTATTAGACCAGAAATGCACGCGCAAGTTGAAGTGCCCGGGCAGTAGGGGAATTGGTAGTAAAAATATGTGGTTATAACATTGACGGAAGGAGAACCTGCGGGCCGGGGCGTCCCTGCCGCAATCGGGGTGCGGACCTCGGCGCGACGTTCCCGGGGCGCCGGATCCTGCCCGGGCGGAGTCGTGCCTGGAGCGGGCGGCGGGGCCCGACGGGCCCCGCCGCCGGTGCAGGTCTACATCTTGCCGATCATGGCGTCACCGAACTGCGAGCAGGAGAGCAGGGTCGCGCCATCCATCAGGCGCTCGAAATCATAGGTCACGGTCTTGGCGGCGATGGCCCCTTCCATGCCCTTGACGATGAGGTCGGCGGCTTCGACCCAGCCCAGGTGGCGCAGCATCATCTCCGCGGAGAGGATCAGCGATCCGGGGTTCACCTTGTCCTGGCCGGCGTACTTGGGCGCCGTGCCGTGGGTCGCCTCGAACATGGCCACGCTGTCGGAGAGGTTGGCCCCCGGCGCGATGCCGATGCCGCCCACCTGCGCGGCAAGGGCGTCGGAGATGTAGTCGCCGTTCAGGTTCAGGGTGGCGATGACATCGTACTCGTCCGGGCGCAGCAGGATCTGCTGCAGGAAGGCGTCCGCGATCACGTCCTTCACCACGATACCGGCGCCGGTCTTCGGGTTCTTCAGCACATGCCAGGGACCGCCGTCCAGGGGCTGGGCGCCGAACTCGTCCCGGGCCAGCTCGTAGCCCCACTCCTTGAACGCGCCCTCGGTGAACTTCATGATATTGCCCTTGTGCACCAGGGTCATGGACGGGCGGTTGTTGTCGATGGCGTACTGGATGGCCTTGCGCACCAGGCGCCGCGTCCCCTCGCGGGAGACCGGCTTGATGCCGATGCCGGAGCTCTCCGGGAAGCGGATTTTCTTCACTCCCATCTGCTTCTGGAGGAAATCCACCACCTGCTTCACCTCCGGTGTGCCCGCGGCCCACTCGATGCCCGCGTAGATGTCCTCGGAGTTCTCCCGGAAGATGACCATGTCGGTCTTCTCGGGCTCCTTCACGGGGCTCGGGGTACCGTCGAAGTAGCGGACCGGGCGCAGGCAGACGTAGAGATCGAGCTCCTGGCGCAGGGCCACGTTGAGGGAGCGGATGCCGCCGCCGACCGGGGTGGTCAGGGGGCCCTTGATGGAGACGACGAAGTCGCGCACCGCCTCCATGGTCTCCGCGGGCAGCCAGGTGTTCTCGCCATAGACCTTGTTGGCCTTCTCACCGGCGAAAACCTCCATCCAGGCGATGCCGCGCTCCCCGCCGTAGGCCTTCTCCACCGCCGCGTCCACCACCTTGCGCATCACCGGGGTGATGTCCACACCAATGCCGTCACCCTCGATGAACGGGATGATGGGGCGCGCCGGAACGCTCAGGGAGTAGTCACTGTTGACCGTGATTCTTTCGCCCTCGGCGGGGACGGTGATATGTTGGAAGGCCATAAACGCTCCTTAAGTGGTCCATAAAACCGGCTGATTATATCATCAACGCATAGCGTGGCGATGCCGGAGCTCCCCCACAGACGTGGGACGATTGTCCATACATCCCTTATGAAAATCATCCTCTTCAACAAGCCCTACGGCATGCTCAGCCAGTTCACCGACTCCGCCGGCCGGGACACCCTGGCGCCTGCGGTGCCCGTACCGGGCGTCTACCCGGCCGGCCGCCTGGATCGGGACAGCGAGGGCCTGCTGCTGCTGACCGACGACGGGGAGCTTCAGCACCGCATCAGCGATCCCCGCCACAAGCTGGAGAAGCGCTACTGGGTGCAGGTGGAGGGCGAGCCCGACGATGCGGCGCTGGATCGGCTGCGGCGCGGGGTGGAGCTGTCAGACGGGAAGACCCGCCCGGCGCGGGTGCGATTGATTCCCGAACCGGAACTGTGGCCCCGTGATCCGCCCATCCGCTTCCGGGCCAGCATCCCCACCCGCTGGCTGGAGATCGCCATCCGGGAAGGCAGGAACCGCCAGGTGCGGCGCATGACCGCGGCGGTGGGTCATCCCACCCTGCGGCTGGTCCGGGTGGCCATCGGACCGTGGCGGCTGGAGGGGCTGGAACCGGGCCAGTGGCGCGAGGAACCCCTCACCGGGTCGATCGCCAGCGCCCTGCCGCCTCCGCGTCGCTCTCGCGGGCATCGACCCAGCGCGAGCCGGCCCCGGTCTCCTCGCGTTTCCAGAACGGGGCGCGGGTCTTGAGGTAGTCCATGATGAACTCGCAGGCGGCGAAGGCATCGCCCCGGTGGGCGCTGGCCACCGCCACCAGCACGATGGGATCGGTGGGCTGCAGGGCGCCCACCCGGTGGATCACCGTGACATCGAGGATGTCCCAGCGCCCGCGCGCCTGCGCGACGATGCCCTCGAGGGCCTTCTCGGTCATGCCCGGGTAGTGCTCCAGGGTCATGGCGTGGACGCCATCGCCCTCGTTCACGTCCCGGACCAGCCCCACGAACGCCGCCACCGCACCCACCGCCGGATTGTCCCGGCTGAGAGCGGCCACCTCGGCACCCACGTCGAATGTCTCCTGCTGAACCCGGATCACCACCGTCATCCCCTGCAGCGTGTCCCTTGTTGGAGGCTATGCCAAAGCCCCCCACCGGGCAAGCCCCGCCCGGGTCGGCGATTGGTTCACCGTAACAGAACGGTCTCACCACGAAGGCACGAAGGGCACGAAGAAAAGACAAAGACGGTTTAACCGCAGATTGACGTTGATTTGCGTTTATTGTTGCGAGCTTGCAGGAAAGGCCCTGCTGAAGCGGGGCAACTTGTTCACGCCAGCGGACGCCGCCTGCAAGCGGCTTTCGATGTCTCAAGCAAAATCAACGTTAATCAGCGTTAATCTGTGGTTGATTGCCTTTATGACTTTCTTCGTGTCCTTCGCGCCTTCGTGGTGAAAGGACACCACAAAAAAACGCCGCGGCCGGAGCCGCGGCGTTTTCTGTGAGGCCGGACCGGTTACTCGGCGCTGGTGTTGGCGGCCAGCGGGATGGATTCGGCCGGCGGCTCGATCTGCAGGGTCTCGAAGAAGGTCCCCATGCCCACCAGCAGACGGTACTGGGCGAACAGGTTGGTGTAGTCGGCGGTCACGAAGGCGCGGCTCGCCTCGAACACCTCGTTCTCGGTGTCCAGGACGTCCAGCAGGGTACGCTGGCCGATGTTGAACTGCTTCGTGTAGGCCTCGCGGGTACGCTTGGTGGCGTCGACGTGCTTCTGCAGGTAGTCCCGCTGCTCCTTGGTGGACTGGTAGGAGGTCCAGGACAGGCGCAGGCTCTCCTCCACCTGGCGCTGGGTGTTGTTGCTGATCTCCTTGGCCTCGTTGATGAGGTGGGCGGTCTGCTGCTTGCGGGCGGTGTCGGCGCCGCCGTTGAAGAGGTTCCAGCGCATGCGCAGCATGGCGGTGAAATCCTCGTCATCACCTTCGCGCCCGTCCCAGTCCTCGTTCCAGGTCCGGCCCACCTCGATGTCGAAGCGGGGGTAGAAGGCATGCTTGGAGGCCTCGTGCTGGGCCAGCGCGGCGTCCACGTCGGAGAGCGATGACTTCAGGGTCGGGTGGTTGTTCAGGCCCGAGGAGATGGCCTGCTCCACGGTGCTGGGCAGGACGGCCTCGGCGCCCGCCGGACGCTCCAGCGCCTCGGGGGGGGCGCCCACCACCCGGATGTAGGCGGCTTCGGCCTCCTGCACGTTGTTGCGGGCGGCCACCACGTTGGCCTCGGCCCGGGCCAGGCGGCCCTCCACCTGGTCGAGGTCGGCGGTGCGGCCCACGCCCGATTCGCTGCGCAGCCTGATCTGGTCGTGGATACGCTGATGGGCCGCCAGGTTGTCCTCGGCGAGCTTCAGCAGATCCTGCTGGCGCAGCAGTTCGAGATAGGCCTCGGCGGTGCGCAGGCCCGTGTTCTGGGCGGTGCCGGCCACGTTGTAGGCCGCCGAGTTGACCCGCGCCTCCTGGCGCTGCACCTCGCTGCGGGTGGCGAATCCATCGAACACCATCTGGCGCAGGTTGACGGCGACCTCCTTGCGGGTCAGCCACTTGTCGTCAGGCGCGGTATTGGCGTTGTCGCTCCACTCCCGTCCGATGCCGGCGCTCACGTCCACCTTCGGGAAGTAGCCGGCGCGGGCCTGCTTGATCTCCTCGTCGCGGGAGAGACGTTCGTTGGTGGTGGTCAGAATCTGTGGGTTGGTGGCCAGGGTCTGCTGGATGGCCTCTTCCAGGGTGACGGCCTGGGCCGAGGCGGCAGCGGTCAGGCCGAGGGTAGCCATCACGACTGCAAGTGTGCGCGGTTTGAACTCCATCTCTTTATCTCCGGTCTGTCTTGCGAACTGGAAAGCGAGGCGTGACAGAGGTTGTTTTCTGTACCGCTCTCTTTTTTTTGCGCTATGCGGCAAACTATCAACAACATAGCCCATCATGGACGACATTTCTACGCCCGGCGGATGGATATAACAAGACCCCCGCACCTGCGGACCGACAAGCATGCGTTTTTACCCGAACCGGCGGGAAAAGGGCCTATCGGAGTCCGGGCTTCATCAAGACTCCATGCCGGCCACCGTCAACACTGCCCGGTTCTTCAGGCCGGGCGTCCTGTAGGGCGGCGCGGGGCCGGGAGATGTGGAAATTCTCCCGCCGCGGATAACATCTGAGGGCGGATGGCCTAAGCCATCCGCCCTCCCGAAGGGTCCTTCCTGTCGGTCAGATCACCGTTCAGATGACGCTAACCTGCGTGCCATCTTCCACCAGCAGTGTCGCACCATTGGCGGCGGTGTAGGTCACGAAGCCGTTCACATCCGGAACCCCGCTGGTGCTCCACCCATCGGCATTGCCGGAGGTGAGGCCGATATCCAGATAATCACCCGGGTTCCCCATGACATGCAGCACGTTGTTGCCATCCGTGAAATTCAGCACATCAGCGGCGCTGAGCTTCACGGTCGTCCCCACGCTCGCCAGGGAATCCGCGTCATCCGTGATGAGAATGCCCTCGATGTTATGAATGGAGGTCTTTCCCGTCAGGTCAACCGTGGAGTTCGCCGTTGGATTCCCATCGATGCGCAGCAGATCGATACCGGCGCCGCCGTCGATGACAGTGTCGACTGCGTCGTACACCAGGATGTCGTTGCCGCCATTGCCGTACACCTGATCGGCGCCCCCACCCCCGTTCAGGAAGTCGATGCCGGCACCGCCGTTGAGGGTGTCGGCGCCACCCGCGCCATAGAGGTAGTTGATCACCGAGGCACTCGGATCCGAAAGCGTGTCTCCCCCGGAAGTGCCGTCGGTCGAGAGCACCGGCGGCTGTACCAGATTAGTGCCCGGCTCCGGATCGATCGCCGCGGTGATGGCGAAGTGCTTGTGGCCACCCACATCCGTTCCCTGGGGATCGAGCTGGGTGTTCTTGTCGATGATGGTGACCCCTTCCAGGCTGAAGTCCGTCACGATGGTCTTCGTTCCGGCCGAGGCCTCAAGCGACACCGCGTAAGTGTTGTCGGGATTGATGTCGAAGCCCACATCCTGGTTCAGGTTGCCCTCCTGGCCCTGTGCGTCGAGCAGGATGTACTTCGAGTAGGACTTGAAGGGATTATTCTCCTCGACGAAGGTCAGGATGGTCTGCTGGACGGTGACATTGGAGTTGGTTATCAGCGACCCGTTCAGGAAGTTGGCCTGACTGCTGTCGGTGATGGTTCCAACGCCGAGGGTGTCACCGGCACTGGCGCCGCTGATGTTGCTCAGCGACACGTCCACCGTCTCGTCCGGCTCGCTGTACGGCGGGTCGTTGTTGATGGTCTGCACGTACACCGTCTGCGAGGTGTCGCCCGGGTTGAACGTCACCGAGGTGATCTCGGTGGTCAGGCCCGCGTCGGCGTAGAACTTCGTCACATAGTCGGTGCCATCGGCCGTACCGCCGCTGAACGCGAGGTCCGCCGTCACCGCCTGGTCGCTCGCCCCGTTCAGGCTCACCGTGTAGGCCAGCACGCCGCCCTCTTCCACCGGACCGGCATCACTGATGCTGATGGTCGGCAGCGTGCCGTCGGTCAGCGTGCCGGTGGCGTTCACGTCACCCGCGTTCGCGCCGCTGATGTTGCTCAGCGA
>NPIE01004399.1_pt1 | contig 31257 bp, 20 predicted proteins | sample 8637661 | NCBI WGS metagenome assembly NPIE01 (sample SAMN07420842, study PRJNA396082) | bioreactor metagenome | isolation source: sample BA12 brine-fed electro-methanogenic bioreactor BA | place: Japan: Kochi | collected 2016-12-09 | reverse complement strand
GACCCCTTTTAGACCGGCCGGAGAAAATACCTCTATCGCATACCGATTTGCTCAACCTCGACCATAACTATCCCGTCGTCAATGGTTTCGATGTTATAGACGCCGAATGGAGAAAAAACATTTCCTACCACTTCGCCGGTTAGCGTTTTTGTCAAATACAGTCGGCAGAAGCCTTCTTCATCGTCCATCGTGCCCACCCAACTCTGTGTGCCGTCTTCTAATGTTATCTGGCTTTCCTGTTTGACAATATATCCTCCGACCGGTAAATCAATCAATATCTCGCCTCCTTCCGGAAGGTCGGTCAGAAGATCGGTGGGTATATCGATATCGATGGTCACGCGATCCATGAAAACACTGCTGGGATAATCATTATAGGAATCGATAGGAAATACTTGGTCGTTTCCGGAACCGAAATCGGTATCGGATGCCGGTTTAAAAGAGCCTTTATAGCCGGTAATGAAGACCGTTTTGATGATGCCGTTTTCCTGAATAGTGGCGTAGTTGTAGTCCTGTAAAAATTGGTTAAGCGCGCTTTTCCAATCAGATGCAAGTAGCTTCGTGTCGATCATATCTTTTTCGACCGCAGCATTGAATTTAAAAGACATGCCGGTTCGAAGAGCTATGCTGCGGGCGGCTTCTTGCATCGTTTGATTTTTTATCACTAATGAAACGGCTTGTTTTTGGGTTTCGAACCTCGAAGCGGTCGATAAACCAGGGGCTTCGGAACGGTTTGCCGCTTCTACACTAAAAACCATGTTCAAGCAGAACGTCAATACCACGGCCGCGTTTCGGCGGCTTTGTAAAAAATCCTGAGATGCTGTTTGTGAGCGAGCATCTTCTTTAAGGAAAATACCGTACTTATCGCAAATGGCTTTTAAGGTTCGGTAGGCAAGGGGAGCTACGATACTTAATCGCTTTTGACAAACGAGTGTAGCATTGCCTTCGATGACACAAGGCTGCAAATAATGATTAGCGGGGTAGGCTTGATACCAGTGCTGTAAGTCAGTGCACAAATGGCCTAATCGTAGGACTGGATGAGCGGCTACGCGATACACTCCATCAATGGTTTCAATTGGATTCATATCTTTGGTCCTGGACAGTGTCATTTTGGTTTCAAACTCGGGGCGATTGGCGATTAAAGTTCCGCCAATATAAATTTCCCACTTTATCAAAGTGGGATCGCGGGGGATTTATTTGAAAAATCCTGATTTGGACGGGGATTGCAACCCATAGGAGCAATATGGAATTAAGCCTTTCATTTGACAACCACGGTTCCTTTTGCTATTAGATCCATTGTGCCATTCGCTAGAGATTAGCTCACACTAAATTATTTGCCAAAACAATAAAGAGCATTATAGCGACTTGACATTGTTAACCAAACTTAAACAAATTGTATCTATACGCATGTCTGCCCCCGATCTTTTGCAAATTATCTTTAACACCCATAGTTCGGCATAATTTTTGATGGCCAATGTTGGACGACCAGAAGCGTAACCCCTTTTTAGACCCCATTTACCTCTGCGGTGCCGACGCTAGCCGATGGAATCAAAACTACTCATTGGCAATTGAAACTGCACCAGTGCTCGTCCCGGCGGCTGCTTGGTTGTTCGCTGGTGCGTTAATGAGCTAGTTCCGCGCAAATCGTCGTAAAAAAGTTCTACCTGCGTAATTGAAGTAAACAAAGTGCCTGTCAGCTGAGCAACCGCACTCTCTTCGGTTCACGGTTCAGGCACTTTAACCGTAAAAAAGTCTGTCATGCTCGCAGGGATGCTGGCATTCAGCGTCACTGATGGAAAGCTTCTAGCTATCCATGCAGTCTGGATTTCGGCAATTCCAGCTGAAATGACGACTTACGGGACGCATCTCTGAATTAGCTGAAACAGCTTACTAATCAGGATTTCTTTTGTGCATATTCTTGAGGAATCCGAAATGATCGCGCTGGCAACCTCGGATTCCGTAAACTTTATCCTGACTACTGGTTTAGCCACCCAATTGTTTCAAAAGCTTCCTGGCTTGTTCAATACCTCTAAATTCCCTTTGCTGCTCCGCCAACTCGATAGCCCTTTTCAGCTCGGGCAATGCGGACTGTGTGTCGTTATACTTAAGGTAGGCTTCGGCCAAGTGGTAGCGTATCGGGGCAAGATTGGGCGCATTTTCGGCGGCTTTCTTTAATGCCTTTAGTGCGGGTTCGACTTGTCCGGATTTAAACATGACCCAGCCGTAGGTATCCAGAAAATACGGGTTGGAAACGTCCTTAAAGCGCTGAACCAAAGCGACGGCTTGGTTAATTCCGGCCGGATCGTCACTGGAACTGACGAGCAAATCGGCCAAATTATTTACGACTTCGTCATTACCGGGATATTTCAGAATCAACTCCTGGTATATCGCAATGGCTTCCGGGTTTTTTTGGTTTTGCTCGTAATGTTTGGCTAATTCCATCTGCAGCTCCGGCACATCCGGCATTTCTTTTAATGCTTTAAGATACAGCGCTTCGACTTCGGCTGATTTTCCCTGAGAATTTAGTGTACCGGCTAGTATTCTGTAGGTCGATATGGACTTTGGCATACGCTTTAATGCTTCATGTAATATTTTGTCGGCCTCACCCCATTTCTTTTCTACTGTGTAGAGTAAACCCAGAGCATTATATGCAGTGATGCTCGCGGGTTTTTTTTGGATAAAAGCCTTCAAATAAGCGATCGCTTCATCACGCTTTTCAGTGGCTTGATATGCGTTCACTAAGCCGGAAATAGCTTGGTCGACATTCGGCTGCTTGACCAAAACCTCTTTATACGCATTAATCGCATCAGCATGGCGCCCTTGTGCGGCGGCCAGCATGCCGCTTAACATATCACCGCTGACACCGGCTTGCGGTTGTTTTTTGAGCTCTTCCACTACAATCTGAGCGCCGACCCAATCTTTTTTCGCCACCTTAAGTTGCACCAGCAACTCGGCGATTTGCGGGTTGGCGGGATTGGCTTTGAAGGCTTTTTCGACTAGCGTTTGCGCAAGCCCTTCTTCGCCGCGTTGTCGCATTTGCCCGACTAGTGGCGCCAAAGCCTGAAAATTACCTGGAGACATTTTCAGCATTTTTTTCCACTGCGATTCGGCGGACGCCGAATCGCCTTTTTGCAGATAAGCCTGTGCCAACATAAGCATGGCGGAGTCGGCATCGGGACGCAGTTTCAAGATATGTTGCAGATCGGCTATCGCACCATCGACATCTTTTTCATCCATGCGCATGCCGGCCCGTAATAATAAGGCTTCAGCATTGTCTGCATTGACCTTCAATACCTCTTCAATGAATACGGCAGTCGTTGCGATATCTCCGCGACGCAAAGCGCTTTGGGCCAATTGAAGCCGCGCCGTTTGTCCGACTGTTCCGCTTGTATCCGTAGTTACGATTTCTTTCAGCACATCCTCTGCATCTTCAACTTTTTGGTGCGCGGTAAGATAAGCCGCCAGCCGTAATTTCAGTTGTAAATCTTGCGGTTTTTCTTGGACGTATTGTTTCAGCAAGGCTTCCGCCTTGGCCTGATTACGACGCTCTACCAAATTGACTAAACGCAACTTGAAATCGAGTTCTTCCGGAGCTTTCTGTACCGCCAGTCGCAAGATTTTTTCCGCATCGTCGTATTGCTTCTGTTCGGCATACACCGACGCCAATAGTGAATAGGCCTGCATGCTATTCGGATTGTTTTCTATAAAACCTTTTAAAAATCCCGCTAATTCCTTTGTTTTGCCGTTAGCTTGATAGGCATTGGCTAAAGCGCTCCATGCTCTGGCGAAATTGGGTTGTTTAGCCAACACGGCTTTATAATGACCGATAGCCGTATCGTATTCTCCACGCTGTGCTGACAGCAGGCCACTCCACAATTCGGCGGCAAACTGGCCTTGAGGCAGTTTCTTCAAGTCCGCTAACGCGGCATTGGCGCCTGACCAATCTTTTTGGCCGGCTTTTACTTGTGTTACAAGTTCGAGAACTGCAGGATCGGCCGGCGCAGCCTTCATGGCTTTGTCAAGCAGCTCCTGGGCACGCTGTACATCGCCACGCTTTAACAGTTGATTGGTCAACGACATCAGTGCAGCTGTATTGGCCGGACTGACTTCGAGCGCTTTACGCCAGTGACTTTCCGCAACTTCCGGCTCGCCTTTCAAAACATACGCCTGGGCCATCATAGTCATGGCTCGGTCGGAGTTGGGTTGATCGCGTAAAACAATACGCAGGTCCGAAATTGCGCCGTCCGCATCGTTATTATCAAGACGCAAGCTGGAACGCATCAACAAAGCTTTGGTATTACCTGCATCAGCCGTCAGCACCTCTGCAACTAATTTATCTGCAGTCGCTTTGTCATTTTTACCCCATGCAAGCTCGGCCAACCGAATTTTTGCCGCCAGACCGTCTTTTCCGACAGCATCCGCCGCCACAATTTGGTTCAACACCGCTAATTCGTCTTCGGCTCGTCCACGATCGGCATAAAAGCGCACAAAACGGATTTTTAATTGCAAGTCCTGCGGCCGTTCAGCCACAAAGGTCTTTAGTTTTGCTTCCGCCTCTTCCGGGTCTCGGCGCTCGAGCAAGCTCACCAGTTTCAATTTAAAATCTGCATCATCCGGATGCTTGGCGATAGCGTCTTTCAGCGCCTTTTCCGCTTGCTCGGTATTGCCGATGGCTGCCAACATATCGATTTGCGAATTGCGCAGTCCCTTATCATTCGGATTTTGCGCTATCAGCTTGTCAAACTCTCCAATCACCCGATCGAATTGTTTAAGTTCGGTTAGCAACCGGATTTTTTGTAAACGCAAGCCGATATTATCCGGAATTGCATCAATGCCCTGTTGTAAGGCCGACAAAGCCTCTTCACCGCGTTGCTCGGTGAATAGAATAGTGCTCTTGGAGATAATTGCATCTGCATTATTGCCGTCCTTGGCTAATACCCTATTGACCTGTTCCAACGCATCGGCATTTTTACCGTCTCGAAACATTAATGCTGCTTCAAAAATCAACGCGCCGACATTTTCCTGGTCGAGCTTAAGTGCTGCGGCGGCCTGTTCTCTGGCTTTATCCACCTTGCCTTGCAACAAATGCAATTGCCCCAACTTTACCCTCGCATCCGCATGTTTAGGGTCTATAGAAACGGTTTCCTGTAATGCGCCATACATCGCTTTCCAGTCTTGATTTTTTTCCTCCAACAAAGCAAGGCCGTAATAAGCTTCCGCTAATTTTGGATTGATCTGCAATGCATTCTTAAATTGTACCCGCGCACTTTCTATGTCTCCTTTATCGAACAGGGATTTTCCGTCCCGGATAAATTGTTGCGGGTCTTCTTTCGCACAGGCCGTTATCACCAGGACCAGGAAAACGGCCATCATTTTGGATAAACGGGCGTATGGAAGTACTTTAAAGCTGTCAGTCACAATAGGATTCCTTCTTAGTTAAAGCGATTAAAAATTGTTATGAGTTCTACTGTAAATACTTACTCCCCCGGCAATTCCCGTTCCCAAGCAGGGCCTAGGAATGCCTGATAACGCTCTAGGGATACGAGACGCTAGAGCATCTTAGTCTTCGTTTCCACACTAGAGAGACTGTGAAAGTATTCAATATTGCGAAATAACCATGAAGAGCATGAAGCAATATGAAGATTAAATTTTTGATTTTATAGTCTTTTTATTTATTACCTTTATATTATTTATGGCGAATATTTTTTTATATGATGTATTCAACAATACTTTCAAAGTCTCTGGAGCGAGGGAACGACAGGGGATGCGAATAATTACGTTCTACTTTATCAAGTTAGCTTCTTAGTTACATTATTCCGAAATAGCTTGCGGGCGCTGGCTAATACGCATCAGGCTAAGGATTTGGTCGTAAATAACTTCCCCTTTTTATGGAGGACTCGGTTGCTCGATTGGCAGGTGTTGGCGGCAGGGAAAGCCGCCGTCAAGCCTATATGGACGTATTCACCCAGCACCTAAATTTCATAGCCTATTGGCTATGGTTAACTACCTTGGATAATTTAGGTGCTGGGTTTACGACGTCCTGCCGGGCGGGTGAACGCACCCTTTGTCACTCCTCGCATTTTCATTTGCCCGAGCGATTGCCAGACCATCATGATCGTTAGGATTTGGTCAAAAATAAACTCCCTGTGCATACCCCTCTCCCAGCGGGAGATAGGGCAAATTGCGGAAGTTATTTTTAATGGAACCCTTGGCCAAGGCAGAACATAGCTTGTCGGGGAGGCATAGCTCTCTAATTCGGGACATACTCGGACAACAAAGGCAATGCGCCTGTTAAAAACGCATGAATACGCTGATCGGCCGCATCTTTTGGTTCGCCATCGACAATAGGTGTAATCACTCGCACCAAGGCACCGTCTGTTCGGTTTTCCAGCAGTGCGTCGCGGAATAAATGCCATTTGACTCGATATTCATCCGCTATCACTTTGCCCCGTTCTTCAAACCAGTAATACACTAATTGACTGTTTTTACCCTTTCTGATCACCACACGATTGAATTCAAACGGCGCTTTTTTATCAACGCCTGGAAACGCGCGCCGGGTCATGTCAACGATCTGCCAGCCGCCGCCTGGCAAACAAACTGTTGGAGAATGCGGCGACGACCCCTTGCGTTGAGATTCGTAATAAGCCACATAAAAATTAACCGGCATGCCTGAAGGTTGGCTGAAATCGGCCAGAAGGTAGTCTGTAAGGTCGAGCGTCTGCAACACTTCTGCACCCAAAGTATCAGGCTTGCCTTGCCATTCGCCGATCGACCTTGGAAATTCCGAGAAAAAAGCCCGCTCAGGCTTAATTTCCGACCGGTTCGCTACAGACACCATCAGGATGGCTGTTACCGCAATGAGACCCGTGCAGGCGATTAACGGCTTGGACAGCGGACGAATTCTAATTTGCTCCTGCGTAATAGACTTCTGAGCCTCAAACGTCAGACCGAAAACTTCGCCAAACCGCCTCCGATCGTTACCCACAAAAGTCAGTGCCCACATTTCCAAAAACAAGATGGCTACACACACCATAAACACAGCGAAGCCTTCGAAATCATGTAAAAAGCCTTCCGCCTGTTCGCTGCCGAAGTACTTCACAAGAAAGCCGATCATGCCAATGCGAAAACTATTCAACAAGATGGCGATAGGAATGGTGGAAAGTATGATAACCACGCGTTTCCAGGTCTCTACGTGATAAAGATACGCACAAATTGCCCCGAAACCGAGTAAAGGATATAAATAAGTTAGGCCGCTGCAAGCTTCGATAACTTCCAACTTAAAAACCCCAAGATCGATCAAATTACCTTCTCGAAATACTGGAATCTTGCAGAAACGAATTAACTCAACCCCAAGCTTTGAAGACAAAAGCTGCAACTTCCCTGTAATTGCAGCTTCAAGAAAATAGGGTATCGGAATGGCAAACACTAAAATGGCAATTGGTGCGAACGTCAGGCGGCTACCGGCCCAACCCACCATTGCCAACGATAAGGCAAATAACACCAAGATGAAGGAGTAATGAATCAACAGGTAGATTGCACTGAGCTCACCCACCACCAGCATGACTAACGCTAGTCCGGCAACTACCAAAGCAAACCAGGTCGGTTGATATGGTTGCCTGGAGAGTTTCGGCGCCAATTGCCAAAGAAAGGTCAACGTGACCAAAGGCAAAAAATACCCGTGGTTGTACTCCTCTTCGATTTCCCAGCGGTGGAATAGATTCTCCAATCCGCCGAAATAAGCCCAAATCGTCAATAGTAATGACGTAACCAATAGCAACCATGCATTTGTTTCAAAGCGCCAAAAAATCACTTGGCCGTTACGCACAGAAGTCGGGTTAATAGGAAACGAGGAAAAATCAGTGCTATCCGGGGTCCGGCTCATTTCATTATTTATTGGAATGGACATCGTAATATCAATTGATTAAATTAAACACCGGTTTCGGCGAATCCGCAGGGTTCGCTGCTCAAGCGAGTCCCGCATCAAATCAATTAAGCAAAACAGATGCCATATAAGCAATTAATAATTCAGTTAGCCAGTTATTAGCGTGTCTGCGCCCAAATTTAAGCCCGCTCCGGCGTATCGATCCGCGGAGTGGTTTAGGCTCTATTCCCGCGCGGCGCTCGGGAACGATGAGCTACAAAATATCGTCATTCCAGCATGGCATGTCGGAATCCCTGCTCTAAGGGTGGAGTAAAACCGGCCATCCATAGCACTAGCACTGGATGCCCAGTTCCCTGCGGGCATAATGGCCTGGGGCTAAAATTAAAGAGGCAGAAAATTACCAACAGCCATGCAGCCCAAAAGCACAACATCTTAAAAAAATACGGCAAATGCCACGCTATGAGTGATATGACACACCCCAAAACACACAGCTCAGATGAAATAGCCGATGTTTAAGGTAATCGCTGAAACCATGACGTTGCTGCTGGCGAGACAAACTCCTCGCAAATGCCAAAACCCGGCTTGGGGTTGACATCAGCAACCCAATAGAATCAGCATGCCGACTTTTGTGTCTTTTTGACCCTATTTTGTCAGCTTGCATCAAATGCCCGTCGTTCCGCGGATTGCCGCAATCCGGATGCAGAAAAATGATAAGGCTTACCGTCTATCGCAGTGGATATTCCTTTTCTCGAGCGCATGAAAGTAGTATTTAAATCTGACAAGGTAGCGCTCAGCAATAAAGCTATTTCGACAATCTTTTGATTGGTTGCATATTAATTCTTAGCGCAAATAATTTGGTTTTCGGCAATTTGGTTTACTATTTTTGCCGATGCTGTCTTTTGGCATTACTCTTGCTGTCATTATAATGATAATCAAAGACATTAAGCGCATTCGTTAGATAGCCGCCATAATCAGGCTAGAAAATTCGTTACTTTTCCGCATTATTTGAGGGGCGGCATTTATGACAGGAAAGAAACCTCTACTCACTTTAACTTTAGCACTAGCCATTTCCGGTAATGCTAATGCCACTATGTTGGGTGTAGTACAAACATACCCCGACATCACTCTGAACCAGAACTATCTGATTTACGACAATAACGCCATCGACAACACAACCGGCTTGTTGAAACTGATTTCTTTCGGTTCCACCCTAAACGAGGGGCCGGATAGCGGTAATTCGACACTGACTCAATCCTATAGCGGTCCCGGCGACAGCGCCCCTAATCTAATGTTCACAATCGCCATCGATCGAACTAATGGCAACTGGGTCAGCAGTGAAAACCCGGTTGCAAACAAGGTGAGCATTGGTTTCGGTAACTCGGTTATTCTTAACGACCCAAGTAACACTCCTGGCTTCAGCTGGCAAGGCGATATTAACGCCTTCGGTTGGAATACTAACGGCACTTTCTTCGACGCCACATGGACCATGAGCAGCGACAATTATGTAGACATGCCAGCCAGCTTGGCGCAGTTTACCGATGGTGTTTTGACCGATGCCATGGCTGCCTACATGGGCGGCATAAAGATCTCCAACAGCGCAGGATTCGGCGCTAGCGACGTCCCTGCCGCTTATCAGACAGACTGGGTGTTTGGCGCTAATGCAAATAGCCTTGGTATTCAAGCTTTATTAGCCCCCTTCTTGACGGAGCTATCGGCCAGCGCTTGCAACCCCAGTACCCAAACAGGGTGCACAAACTATATCCATTCCACAGTTACCAGTGACTTGTTCGTCCCTGTCCCCGTTCCAGCTGCCCTATGGTTATGGGCCGGCGCGCTGGCATTAGTTGCGCCCTTTGTTAAGCAAATAAAAGGCAGTACTCTTGCTAGGGAGAATATGACATGACATTACAACGTCTTATAGCACTTTTAACTATAACAGCCGGCATCGGTCTAGCGCCAAATTCGGCAAGCGCAACGTTAATAGGCCTTTCGCCCTTCCTGCCCACTATCGATTTCAGCGGCTCCGGAAATATCAACTATGAGGCTAGCAGAGGTATCGTCAGCGTCACTGCCGTGCCGAGCATATTATTTTCCGTTGATCCATTTATCTCCATCGAAATTCAAAATGCTGTCGATAACGCACCTAAGTCACTCTTAATTCAGTTTCAGGTTGATAACAGCGGCAACTTAATATCAAGTAGCTCCAGCGTGCCTGACTTGATTTTAATCGGCTCAGTGGATACAGATGGCGATAATCTTGTCGACCATAGCGGCACCTTGTTGTCTGCCAAAGTAACTCAATTTGGTTTTCTCGATAGCGCTAACGGCGACGATCGATTCGATTTGCGCCTGGATTCGATCGGCGGCTCGTTAGCATATTTATATAGCGATCATAACCTGGCATCGTTAGTGATTAGCGAGATTAGCAGCTCATACCCTAATACTTTCAATGGCAGCTTTGATGTGGACTGGCAAGGCCAAGCCAAAGGTGTTATCGGACTCATTCCAATCGAATCAGTCTCGCCGGTACCTGTTACACCTTCGTTCTGGCTATGGGCTGGAGCGTTAGCCTCTTTTTTCCCTGGCGTAAAATTCGTAAAACATAGAAGCAATAACTTTCCTGATTAAAGGTGAAAAAATGTTATTTCGGCAGGGATTGTAAGAAATCCAGGCTGTATGGATAGTTTGAAGCTTACCTTCCATGGGTACTGGAGCCTATCATGCTTCAAGTTTTTTAGCGTTTTTGCTTTACGCAGCTAGATTTTGCATTAGAAATGTTAATCCATGTTTGACGTCTGAGCTAAAAAAATTCATAAATCATTGCTTTATTTATTCATAAATGTAAATATTCGGCCAACCCCTAAGCAAGTCAATCAATCGGTTAGCCGATCCCGGAAGCACCTGTCCAAGGGGAAAACCCATAACTCCTTGATAGGAACATTTTGTTTGCCGGCGGGTCCGAGTTTACCACGGCCTTGCGTCTGTCCTAAATAATGCCAATTAGCGGCGCGGTAACAGGTGCCTTGAAAGCGGTCATTTTCGACAAGGGTTTCCAAGAGGACCGGTCGATAGCCATACACGGACTGCCAGTGGTCGGGCATTATCCGGACGGTTTGCCACAGGATCATGGACGCGAGATTGCGCGATTGAACCCAAGGCAAGATCAAAAGCGGGCATTGTTGAGAATCAAGTGCAGCCGACGCTAGCGCTGAGCGTGATCCCAGCCGATGAAGCGGTCGCGCTGAAGCCGAGCGCGTCAATCGGCTGCTGCGCCGAGTAGATCAGGTAGCGCAATTGTGCGCCGGGTAGCGGTTTGTGACTGAGGTAATGATAGCAATCGATGAATTCATTCCACAGTCGGGAGCCGGCTTTCTGTTCGTCCCGAACCCAGTGCAAAGGCGCTAATGCTCTGGCAGGCGCCAGGATCGGGTTGCTCGGCGCACTCCGCTCTCTAGCTATAGAGCCTGTAATTAAGTTACATTCGAAGCGTACTTCCAGTCTGAAAAAAGAGCAAATACGTTCTGTATAGTGCTTCAGAGGTTCCAATGCCATAGTAATCCGTTCTTTTAAATCAGATTTATTTTTATCGGTCGCTTCCCCCGAACGGTTATTTTTAATTTCATTCCAAACTTGTTCATCCGGATTGAATTCAGGTGAGCGTTTGGGTAGGAAATAAATCCTTAATTGGGTCCTATGTTCATTGACATATTGGTGAATCGGTTTCGGTTTGGCGTGGTGTAATGTGGCGTGATCCAAAAAAAGGATTAAAGGGCGTCCACGGTTTATAACCAGTTCCTCGAGAAACTCAATATAGTGTTCCCTGTTAAAGGCTGAGAATATATATTATAGCCGCACCGTTGCACGCAGACTTTTAACACCGGTTTTGTTCCACGCATGCTCCAGGCGCGACCATGCCGGGTTGTCACAGTACGCATCAAGCTATAAAAATTGCCCATGCAATTTGGTGGGCGAGAACGTATGTTTGTTGCGACATGATCGGTTTTTGAAAGCCTTTGTCGCGCGGCAGTTCGACACGCTGATGCGTAAGCTGTTAGATGATCTACGTCGGATGTTTAAAGCCAAGCGAAAGTGGCGCACGACTCGGCAATTGATTGCTCACAAGTGTGTATGGTACTTGGACAGCTTCTCAGTCTCGTCGGAGGAGCTCGATAGCGATTTTGCAGCGGGGAGCTGCGCTTAGCTTGATGCGTATGGGTTGTCACCCCACGCCAGATTCATCTTCAAAGACAATGTCCGCCCCAATTTTTTGGCAAGCCGCTATATCTTTAGGAATTTCTCATTCAGAAATACGCGATTTCCTGTTCATTTCGTTTCTCATCCTGATATTCAGGCCGCTGGAAAGTCAGCCACAATGCCTTAAAATGTTTCACTGAAAGTCATCCCGTGTTCTTGCTCTATTAATTCGACTAATATCGGGTATTTCCAAAGGTCGGTGCCATAGCCAAATATGGTCGGCATTGCTTCCAAAGTGACCTTTTTCAGACAGTCATCAATTGCTTGAATGATGATGGGTTCCGAGCCAAGATGTATTTTGCTTTCTAATGCCAAAAAGCCGCCTTGATCATATTGTATAACCAACGATAAATACAGGTGTGATGGACGTTATAAGTCTTCGCTATCTGTTCTGGACTTTGGCCTTTTGTATACGGATGGCATTGACCGCCATTACCTGTATAAAATATATGACTTCATCGGGTATTTTTCTGCCATCTGACAACCAATTTAAGTTCATAATGCCCGCTATTAATGTTGTAGTTGCTAGCACTTATTCACTATGATAAGGCATTTAAAACTTAGCTCAGTATGGAGTTTTATTAGCTACTAATTCTATACCGCCAGGCGGAATGACGCGGTATGTCTTTAAGTTGGCTTGGCACTAATCCCGGTCCCACATGACATTGCAATTGCCTTTTGCGGCGGCTGTAAGTAGTTCGATCAGCGGCAATGCCCGGTGAGCCAAAGGAACAGGTTTTTCTTTCCAGTTCTTTTGCCCGGGGTCTGTTTCATCGTCTGACTTTACCGACGATTCCGCCTTCAGCTTTTCAAGGGAGCTTTGCAATCGCTCCAGTGCTATTGGAACATCTTCCGCCAAAATGGCGCCCGGCACGTTGCCGCGTTTTCCCATCATTTTCAGCAATGTTTGTGCGATATCGCCGAAATAGGTGGTGTTGGGGTATACATCACAACTGAATGTTACTAACATTTGATTTACTGAAACTCATTGGATTTTATGATTCAACTTCATGGCCCTATTGTAGCGTTATTGACACCGTTTGATGCAAGCGGAAAAATCGAATGGCAAGCCTTCAAGGCTTATTTATCGTCCTTGTATTCCTGGGGGGTACGGACGGTTATTGCCAATGGCACGACCGGAGAATTCCCGTCGATGACGATAAGTGAACGCCGACAGGTTGTCGAATTCGTTAGAGAAAATTTCGCAGGGACTATCATCAACAACGTCAGTGCAACCTGTGTCGGCGATGTTCGCAAGCTGATCGCCGGAACGAAAGACTACGCGGACTGCATACTGTTATTGCCGCCTTATTATTATTCCGCCTGCCGGGACGAAGGGCTCTCGCGTTTTTTTATCGACGCGCTGTCCGGTGCCCCTTTGTCGGCGATGCTATACCATTTTCCCCAACATACCGGTAATCATCTCGGAATCGAACTGGTGTCTATACTGCTTGAGCAGGGTCTTTCGATATTCGGCATCAAGGATTCGAGCGGCGATATAGACAATGCCCGGCTATACCAGTCGAATTTTCCCGAATTGGCTGTATTTTTGGGCAATGACGCAAAAGTTTTCGAGGTCTTGCAAAAAGGTTTGTCAGGTTCTGTCACGGGGGCGGCGAATCCGATGCCAGAATTGTTGATCGCGATGCAAACGGAATACCGATTATCAGTCAGTAAGACGGAATCGATGCAGCGTTGTCTCGATGTTTGGAATCGGTTTCGGAACGACAGCGGTTATTTTGAAATTCCTTTGGTCAAGGCGGCCATGAGTGTTCGAATCGAGCGCTTTCCGTTACACGTACGCCCACCGTTGACTCCAGTTCCAATTGAAGAAACAGATCGAATTCGAGGGGTCGTTTGCAATTGTTTAAGTGATTTTGGACTATTAGATTAAAGCGTTAAGCTGAGCATCGTTCGATGATACGGCCCGATAAACCTGCTTTATTGGGTACCGAATCTCCTGACAGTATGCAAAATCAATAATCGTGTCAGCAATTGCTCTTTAAAAAAATGAGCGTCGCAAATCGTTCGCTATCGATTTTCGGGTAGATTTTAAAAAGCTATGTTCGCGTTAGCAGTTGAAGCGGTTCTCTTACCCCCTCTAAACAAGGCATTTAGGAAATAGTCAATAATGACTTTCTCATACACTGTGCATGATAAAGGGTACGGTTACTCGCTTAAAAGGACGCCGTAAACCCTGCACCTAAATTCCATAGATTATTGGCCATGATTGATTACATAGATAATTTAGGTGCTGGGTAAATACGTCTATGAAGGCTTGGCGGCGGCTTTCCCTGCCGCCGACACCTGTTAATCGAGCAGCCGAACCCTCCTTCAATCATCGGCGCGATATTGACAAAGGAAAGCTATTCAGTGGCATATTTCACGCTGGCTTTGAATTTTTAAGCGATTTATAGGGTATCAACTATTAACGCATACATAGCCTTTTAAAAGGGGGTATTAAGTTTTTTCCTTTCACGCCATTCCAAGAATTGTAATACCAAGCTGTATAGCACCGGAAACACCAGCAGCGTCAATACCAAAACCGTCAACATGCCGCCTAGCGTGGGTACGACGATGCGCTGGGTCACATCGGCGCCGGTCGCCACCATGAACGGAATCAGGCTCAACATCGTCGTGAAGGCGGTGATCTCGACCGGGCGCACGCGTAGCGCCGTGGCCGTTTCTACGGCTTCTTTGATTTCCAGCGATGTCAATGGCGCCTGTTTTTGCTCGCGCAGTTTGGCGCTCTCGATATCGATGAAATTCAATACCATCACCCCGGTTTCGGCTGCGGTGCCGGCCGCGATAAAACCGACATAGACTGCAACAAAGTACATATTTAACAATACTACTAATATAGTAAAGATGTCTTGAAACAGCTTCATAGTCGTGAATTGCCGTCTATTGACGGAGTTCTTTGCGAGCCGTAGAAATGACGCGGACGGCGGAACGCATCAGCAGCAACACCAAACCGATCGCCACCACGATATCGGGCCAGCCGGTGTCAGTTAGCCAAACGGCGCCGGCCGCTATAAAAACGGACAGGTTGGAGGCGATGTCGTTGCGCGAACATTCCCAGACCGAACTCATATTCACATCTTCATGTCGATGTCGCCAAAGCAGGAAAAGACACAGGCCGTTGGCAAACAGACCGAGTAGGCTGAAGATCCCCATCACTTCAAAGATAGGCAGAGCGGGAACGAATAACTTGTAAACAATCTGAGCAATGACCGTGACGGAAGCAAGTCCGATCAGCACCCCTTTGAACAAGGCAACCTTGGCTTTGACGTTTGTATCCTTCGTTACCGCATAAAGGCTCAGCCCATAGGTCAACGCATCGCCCAGATTGTCGAGGCTGTCCGCCAACAGGGATGTCGACTTGCCGTACACCGCGGCGCCGGCGATGACGAAGAACATCGCCGCATTGATGGCAAGGACGATTTGCAAGGTGCCGCGCTGACGTTCGCGCATGCGGTCTAAAGAACAATGATTATCGCAACAACCGGCCATGGATTTCTCGCTAATAATTTAACAGATAGGTTTGAACTCTCGGTAAAACGACCTTTATTACTTACGGGGGCATTATATAATTTTACGTATTTTCCAAACGTTGCTCTCATTACAGAGATAAGGGATCAGATAGAGTCGATGAAAACCTAGGATGATAAAAGCCAATGTCAGGGTGACAAAGAAAGGGCGAATCGATTCCAATGACATCAGCGTGCTCATCCAGGCACCGCCAATACCCAAAGAGACCAGCAAAAGCGGACCTATACAGCATGCCGAATCGCCTATTAGTCGAAATCACTGCCAAATCCATCGCCTCCTCCTTTTGTCAACGACTGAATTTCTTTTCGAGGTCTATCAAAAACTCAAAATAAAAGGTTCGATTGAGGTCTTTGAATAAAATCGGCGATGGACGATTGATAATCACTTCATCTTATCTTAATTCCCACCCCTTCCAATAGGAATAAATCGCCGGAAAAACGATCAATGCGACGATCAATGTTGAAACAATCCCGCCCACCATCGGTGCAGCGATGCGTTTCATCACGTCGGCTCCTGTTCCAGTCTGCCATAAGATGGGCGTCAGGCCGATCAGAGTCGTGATACCCGTCATCAGTTTCGGGCGAATGCGGCGGGCAGCGCCTTCAACGATCGCTTCGGTAAGATCCTGCTGTGTTTGCAAACGGTTTTCGGCACTGCGTTTCCGGTAGCTCAAGTCCAGATACAGCGTCATCAGCACGCCCATTTCGGCTGCGAGCCCAGCTAGTGCGATCATGCCTACCCACACCGCGACGCTTAAATTGTAATCGAGTAGATACAGCACCCAGACGGCGCCAATCAGCGAAAACGGAATCGTCAGCATGATAATCAAGGACTCGCCGATGGAGCCGTGGTTTAAGAACAACATCAGAAACACGATCGCCAGCGTCAACGGCACTAGCATGCTTAATTCGGCCTTGGCCTGCTCGAAATACTTGTATTGCCCGGCCCATTCCAAGCGGACGCCTGGCGGCAACGCAACTTCGTCCTGAACGACTTGTTTCGCCAAGTCCACGTAATCGGCAATGCCGGTGTCTTTAACATCGACCAACACAAAAGAAACCATAAAACCGTCTTCGTTACGCAGCATCGGCGGTCCGCTGATAAATTCGAGGCTGGCTAACTGGCTGATAGGGACTTGCGCGCCGCCGGGCGTCGGCACCAACACCCGGCTCAAGGCTTCCGGGTTGTCGCGAAACTCGCGGGCATAGCGTAGATTAATCGCATAGCGTTCGCGCCCTTCTATAGTGCGAGACACCGTTTGTCCGCCCACTGCGGCCGTCAGCACCTGTTCCACGTCATCCACCGTCAGGCCGTAACGGGAAATTTTGTCGCGGTCGATGACGAAATCGATGAAATTGCCACCGGTCAGGCGTTCGCTAAATGCGCTCCGGGTAAAGGGTTGGGTGCGCTTATCCTGTTGTAAGGCCTGCTCAATAGCCAGCGAGGTGCTTTCTATCGTTTTCAGATCGTCGCCGAACACCTTGATGCCCAGATTGGATCGAATGCCGGTGGCCAGCATCTCAGTGCGGGTCTGGATCGGCATCCACCAGATATTGGGCATGCCCGGAAAGCGCAGGGTCTTGTCCATTTCGGCGATCAGATCGTCCCAACTCAGGCCGGCACGCCACTCGGCTTTAGGCTTTAACGTGACGACGGCTTCCACCATCGATAACGGGGCCGGATCGGTCGGACTGGTGGAGCGACCGATCTTGCCGAACACTCGTTCCACTTCCGGAAATGCCTTCAATTGCCGGTCCATCGCTTGTAGCACCTTGCCTGCTTCGGTGATCGACATGCCCGGCAACGTGGTGGGCATGTAGAGTAGGCTGCCTTCGTTCAGCGGCGGCATGAACTCGTTGCCGAGCTTAAAAAACACCGGTAACGAACCAAGCAGCGACAGTAGTGCAATGCCGACCACCCAGCCGCGAAAGCGAAGCACCCAACGGACCACCGGTATGTACACGGACACGATTTTTTGCGACAAGCGGTTTTGCTCTCCGTGCAGTTTGCCGCGAATCAAATGCACCGCCAAGGCCGGAATCAGTGTGACAGCCAGCAAAGCGGCAAAACCCATCGCATAGGTTTTGGTGTAGGCCAATGGCTTGAACAAGCGGCCTTCCGTCCCGTGCAGCGCAAACACCGGCAAAAACGAGACCGTGATGATCAACAACGCGAAGAAGATGCTGGGGCCGACCTCCTGCATGGCCTGGATGATGATGCTGCGCCGTTCCGAGTCGCCGATGTTTTCCCGGTTTTCCAGACGTTTATGAATATTTTCGATGATCGTGATTGCCGCATCGACCATTGCGCCGATGGCCACAGCGATGCCGCCCAAGGACATGATGTCCGCGGTCAGATGCTGTGCCGACATCGGTATGAAAGCCAGCAAAATGGCGACGGGCAAGGTTAGAATCGCGATCAGCGACGAACGGAAATGCCATAAAAAGCCAACGATAACCAGCGAAACCACCAGCATTTCTTCGAACAAGGTATGCTTCAACGTGGCGATCGCACGTTCGATCAAGTCCGAGCGATCGTAGACCGTGACGATTTCGACGCCCGGTGGCAAGGAGCGTTTGATGTTGGCAAGGCGTTGTTTGACCCGATCGATGACGTCCAGCGCATCTTCTCCGTAGCGCATGATGACGATGCCGCCGACCGTTTCGCCGTGGCCGTCCAGTTCCGCCAAACCTCGGCGCATGGCCGGTCCCAAGCTCACCTTCGCGACCTGGCCGATGGTGATCGGCGCACCGGCCGGATTGGCCACCAAGGCGATGCGTTCGATATCGGCGATGCCGTGGATATAACCTCGGCCACGGATAAAATGTTCGTGGCCTGCGATTTCAAGCACCCTGCCGCCGACATCGTTGTTGGAGCGGCGGATGGCACTGGCCACCTGGTTCAGGCTAATGCCATAGCCGGCTAATTTGTCGGGATCGACCGTGACTTGGTATTCCTTCTCGAAACCGCCGATAGCCGCCACTTCCGCCACGCCTTCGACCGACTCCAGCCAATAGCGCAGCTTGAAGTCTTGCAGGCTACGCAGTTCGGCTAGGTCATTTTGCCCGGAGTAATCGACCAGCGCATATTGGTACACCCAGCCCACGCCGGTGGCATCCGGGCCCATGGTCGGCTGCGTACCGTCGGGTAATTGCGTTGACACGGCATCCAGGTATTCGCCGACCCGGGAACGCGCCCAGTAAATATCCGTGTCTTCCTCGAAGATCACATAAACAAAACTTTGCCCCATGAAGCTTTGGCCACGCACCAAACGCACGTTGGGCGCCGCCAACAGCGCCGTGGTCAGCGGATAGGTGATCTGATCTTCGACCAAATCGGGGCTACGTCCGGGCCAGTCGGTGTAGATAATGACCTGGGCATCGGACAAGTCGGGAATGGCGTCCAGCGGTGTGGCGAGCAGTGACCTATAACCCCAGAAAGCGCAGATCGACACGATCAGCAGGGTCACCAGGGCATTGTTGGCGCAATAGGCGATCAGTCGCTGAATCAGGCCCGGATGATGGTTATGCGTTTCGTCTACCATTGTTCCAATCCCGATTTAAGTTTGCTTTCCGATGCGATCAGGAAATTACCGGAGGTGACGATCTCATCGCCCTCAACCAACCCTTCCAGCACCTCAATGTAATCGGCATTGCGCAGCCCGGTCTTGATTTTTTTAGGCAGCAAGCGGCCTTCGCCCAAATCGACAAATACCACCCGCTTTTCGCCGGCATAGATCACCGCCTGTTCCGGAACCAGCAAACGCTTGCCTAGGTCGATTTGAAGATTCATGCGGGCATAGCGGTCGGGACGCAGCTCACCGTCCGAATTCGGCAACGTCATGCGCACCCGCGCGCTACGGCTTACATGATCCAGGCTCGGTTCGATGAAATCGATAGTGCCGCAAAAACGCCTATCCGGTTGATCCTCCAGCACGACTTCGGCGCGCATGCCGGGCTTGAGCCACGGCAAGTCGGATTCGTAAACCTGAGCGTCCACCCAAACCTTGGATAAATCGGCTATGCGTAACAGCGGCATGCCGGCCTTGACGGCGGAACCGGCCACGATATGTTTTTCGACCAGGGTGCCGCTGACGGGGGACGCTATCGTCAAATATTCCAAGGCCTTACCGCGACGGGCCATGTCTTGAATCTGAGCCGGCGCGATGCCCCACAGCGTCATGCGGCGCCGCGCCGCGTCGGCCAGATTGCCTAAACGCTCGTCGCTTCGTCGCAAACTATCGAGGTATTCTTCCTGGGTAGCGACCAATTGCGGATTGTAGACGGTCAACAAGGCTTGGCCTTTTTTCACCACCTTGCCGACATAATCCGCATTAAGCTCACCGATCCAGCCGTCGAACTTGAGACTGATGTCGGTTAGGCGGGTTTCGTCATAGACGATTTGCGCCGGCGAGCGGATAGTTTTAACAAGCTGACGGTATGCGACTCGGCCGGTGGTCACGCCGATCAGTTGCCGACGGTGCGCATCGATCGTGAAAGCGGCTGGTTGCGGAACGGCTTGACCGGAGACGACTTGTCTCGGCAGATGGTCGCTGGCCGTGGCGGACGTCAACTCGACACCTTTTCGGCCGGTGCTCATATCGAAGATCAGCTGCGCACTGCCTTTGGCTTCGGATCGAATGGACAGCGTCAACGGCCAGTAGCCTGCCATCGGCAGTTCATAATGCCCGCGATAATGGCCGGGACTGTCCATTTTCATTTCGATCGGCACCGGCATGGCCGGCATGGAGCCCATTGCCGGCATCTCCGACACGGCCTCGATACGGGCATCGGAAACAGGTTGTCCGTCTTTGTCTCGAATCAATAAACTGATCGTGTTATTGCCGACTTTGGGTTTTGCAGGCTCAAGCGTGACGTCTATGGCAAAAGGCCCGGCCCAATGGCTGAGGGTATCCTCGGGCTTTGCCATACTTTCATCGGCTGGACGATTGTAAACAAACACGAGGCTCCCGAGCAGCGCGAGTAAAATCGCACTCCCCGACAAATAACCTAATTTATGTTTTGTATTCATAATGCCGCATCCTGCGTTGCTTGCATGCCCGAAAGTGGCAAAGCGCTGCCAACCGCGTGTTCCAATTCGGCCAAGTGGCGGTGCATGTCCGCCAAGACCCGTTTAGTTTGTAATTGGGTTTGCATCAGGTTATGCTCGCTGCTGATCACGGTCAGAAAATCGCCGCCACCGCTGCGGTAGTCGGCCAATGCCGCTTTGAGAGTTTCGTCCGCCAGCGGTAATAATTTTTCTTGATGCAACCGATAGACGTGCAGGCTTTCGAGGGTCAATTCATAGGCAACCTGCACGTCTTCCCTGATTTTGGCTATCCGGTCGAAATGTTGCCATTCGGCTTGCTTGATACGGGCATACGCTTCGTCTTCGGCGGCACGGCGTTTGTCTTGGTCCAGCGGTAGATTCATCTCGATGCCGACAATGAAACGCTGCTCTTCTAGCCGCCAAAAGTTGTTGTAACCCGCTGAAACTTTGAAATCGGGATAAAAGTCTTTTTCCGCCAGATCGCTTCGGGATTTGGACGCATTTATACGCGCCGCCAATTCCCGCAACTCGGGGCGCGATTGCAAGGCAATCTCTTGTAATGCGGCCGGTTTGGGAAGCAATAACTCGGGGCTCAATTCGGACGGCGCCGGCAGCGGCGACTCCGGCAGACGGTACAGCAATGTGTTGAGACGGGCCAACAGGGTGCGCTTTTCCCGCTCTAGCGAGATTTTTTGATGATCGAGTAGCGCTATTTCAACTTCGGCTCGCAAAACATCTTGCTTACTGGCCAGGCCCGTCGCGTAACGATCGAGGGCGATGCCGTGAAATTCGGTCAACAAGCGCCGGTTGATCTCGTTAACTTCGAGGGCTTGATGAATGTAATACCAATCCGCGAATAAGGTCTTCGCGGTGGCCGTGAGCAGCAAACGCAAGGCCGCTATGTTTTCATTGGCCGCCTCGGCGTCGAAACTGGCCGCCTCGCCCCGTAACCGTCTCTTTCCCGGCCAGGGCAATTTTTGCGAAATGACGGTATTCTGTGAAAAACCGCTTTGCTGATTGGCTATCGTCATCGGAGCAAAACTGTGCGATAGCATCGGATCGTCCAAAGCGGATACTTGCTCAGCCCGACTGGCCGTGGCTTGCCATATTGCCTGTACCACTTCCATTTGCGGATTCGCGGCTAGAATGTCAGACACTAACTGTCCGGACGACAGGGTTTTCCGAGCCTTGTTGACTTGCGGAGTAAAGTTGTCGAAAGCTGATGGTCTATTCGATGGGAGTTCGACGGGCGTCTCTTCGGCTAAGCTGATTGCAGCTCGAAAAAAGCCGGTGGCCAACACCAGTCCTCGAAAGGAATAAAGGTATGATTTCATAGAGTGTCTCTAAGCGAAAAATCATTACAACTGTAAGCAAGCGCATTCTCTGTCCACGTCCCGCACCGGTAATGGAGTCAGGAACGTTTTGTTACAGAAGGCTTGTTATGGCTATGCACCCGTATCACCGGTGCAAGGGTTTTATCGCTAGAGATTGGCCTATAGCCGAAGACGCAGGGTGCGCAGAAAGATTTGCCGGTTGCCGACCAACAGAAACGGTTCAAACGGGGGCGCTGCAGATAAGAGTTTGGGCGTTAGAAAGTCGAAAAATTCCTGAAAGCCAATCGTCGGAGGCGGTTGCGGGCTATCCAACAATAAGGTCAGGAGTTCTGCCGTACTTGAACCGTGCGTCATGACGACTTCGGTCAATGAGTCCTGAGTCACTTCACAGCATTGATCTTGATTCAAGTTTTCCTGCATGGCGCAAGCGTCAATCATCGGACAAGCTTCGGACATGGCTTCATCGCAGCAGCAAACCAGCTTTGGTTTGCCATGCATCTTTTCACAGGCAAACAGTATCTGGGTATGCGACAGCAACGCCGTAACTAGAAACATCAAGCAAAGTAAGCGTTGCAATGTTAAGTTGCGAAAAATGGCCATGCCGCAATTGTATTTTGAATGCACTCGGTATTCAACGCTTCTTTTGAAGAACCTGCATTAATTATTCTGATTAGCAAGATGCTTCAGCTTGCCGAAGCCAAATTCGAACGGGTTCCATTCGTAGCCGCAGCCATGATAAGGCGCGTAGTAATGGTATCGAGTCGGAAGCGTCGGTTAAAGCGGTACGCAGCCGCACCTAAGTAACGGGTGCCGTATTTGGCGAAATCGAAAGCATGGTAGGCGCCGCCGCTGAGATGTGCAGTCGAACCACTATGTTACCGAGTTCCGATTGCGGGTCAATGAAAACGCGGATGTTTTTGGGGAGTATTTATGGCCGGTCAAGGCTCTGTTTCATAACGCATTACAAAGAAATCGTCTTGTTCGACTTGCAAGACGGCAGCAGCTTCGGCGTGCACGAAGCAAGGCAACTCGCGGGCGGTAGGCTTGTTTCCAAATTGTCCGATCTCGACGAGATACTGATCGAGGCGGTCATTTTGGACGAGCTATGGCCTGACGTCTTCGCCGACGACGACACGCAACCCCTCTCCCGTTGGAAGTGGCACTTGGGTGAAATCCGTACCAAGACCTTTCCCGCAGTGTAATTGCCCGAGCCGTTGCGGGCGGTTTATCAGGATACAGAAAGCACCTAAATATCCTATTTGCAAATAATGAAATAAATGTTCATTTTTTCGTTTCATTTATTCCTTTTCATTCCGTTTTATTTCATTTATCTCACTTCTGTTCACGAACGCCACCGGAAATATAACGAATATATTGAACAATTATATGACGAAAATCCGGTTGACGAGATGCGCGAAAACAATGGCGGTGAGTCGTATCAGGATTAGATGACCATAAGCGGCACGCATGCCGAAGCTGAAAAGGTTCAATAACGCTATCGCAGAATTACCGTCTTTTTCAAACAGCTAAGGTCAACCGCGGAGTAGCTGACGACGCTGTAGTGCCGGTACTGAATTTTAAGTTTGACGCTGATCGAGTTCCTAAACGAACGCTAATTGCAGGCGCCGGCTTTTCTGTCGGCGCCTGCATAACGGATTCAACCGCTCTTTTGTCGCAGATCAAATGATTTTCCTAAGTTTAGTGAAGCACTGATCGATCACCGTATTTCGGCAGCCAAGGCCCGATGCATCTCGGCCAATTCCTTGTTTTCTTGTGCAATCGAATTGTATTTTCCTATCAGCGACTCGCAGTGCCGGATGAAAGCGTCCCTACTGCGTGCGATCGGTCCGCCCGCGCGGCTGTTGTATCTTGCCAGATGTCGCCGCATGAGCTCCGCTTTGTTCAAAGCCTCTTCGGCTTCCTGGTCGTAATGAGCGGCAATCGCTTCATGATCTTCCCGAGTCTCGGCGGTCTGAATCATCTCCTCCGCCATAGCGCGATGAGGACGATCCGCCACGCACCCGGCGAGAGCCAAGATCAATACCAGACTACCCCCAATAACAACCCGGCTGATTTTATCGTTTAACATGATTATTCTCCGATTAAATGTCGATTTTAATGTAATGTAGCGTGTTTCATGATTTCAATGCATCGGTCATTCTCCTTTAATCGTGGTTGATTGAATCGGATCGTCCAAGACTTTCTCTCTTCGCCGCTCCATGCCCTGCAGCACCAGACTGTAGATCACCGGAAACACCAACAGACTCAACATCAACACGGTCAGCATGCCGCCCAACACTGGGGCCGCGATGCGTTGCGTCACATCGGCGCCGGTGCCGGTAGCCCACATAATCGGGACCAAACCCAGCATGGTCGTGAAGGCCGTGATCGCAACCGGACGTACGCGAAGGGCTGTGGCCGTTTCGACGGCTTCCCTGATTTCCGTCCCCGTTAAGGGCGATTGTTTTTTTTGCGCGCGCAGTTTAGCGATTTCGATGTCGATGAAATTCAATACCATCGCGCCGGTCTCGGCGGCCGTGCCGGCCAGCGCGATAAAGCCGACATAGACCGCCACCGATAGATTGAAATCGTACCAGTAAATGGTCCAAATGCCGCCGATCAGGCCGAAGGGAATCGTCAACATGACGATCATTGGCTCGACAAAGTTTCGGAAAGAAAAATACAACAGCAAGAAGATCAACAATAAGGTCAAAGGCACGACGATGCGCAACCGCTGGGCCGCACGTTCCATATATTCGAACTGCCCCGACCAGCTCACGGTATACCCTTTGGGTATCTCGACCCGTTGTTCCAGTGTTCTCTTGGCTTGATCTACAAAGCCACCGATATCCGAGGTTTTGATATCGACATAAATCCAAGCATTAAGGCGGGCATTCTCGCTTTTGATCGAGGGCGGTCCGCGTCTAAGCTCTAAATCGGCCACCAAGGTCAGCGGGATTTGGGCGCCGGTTGGGGCCGGAATCAGAACCCGTTTCAGGCTTTCCAGGTTGTCCCTGAGTTCGCGCGGGTAACGAAGGTTGACCGGATAACGCTCCAAGCCTTCCACCGTTTCGGTCACATTCATACCGCCGATTGCACTTTGGATGATGTCTTGCACGTCGCCGACCGTCAAACCGTAGCGTGCGGCGGCGTTCCGGTCGATGTCGAAGTCAAGGTAATACCCGCCCACGGCTCGGTCGCCGAAGGCCGACAGTGTATCCGGTAGGGTTTTCATTGCCTGCTCAATTTCCTTGGATAAACGTTGTAATTCATTCAAATCCGGTCCGGACACTTTAATGCCGACCGGTGTTTTGATACCGGTAGACAGCATGTCGATTCGGGTTTTGATCGGCATGGTCCAGGCATTGGTGACACCGGGGAAGCGAATCGCCCGGTCCATTTCGGCCATCAATTGCCGAGTGGTTTTATCCGGGTTTGGCCACTGATTTTTGGGCTTGAGCCGAACCGTGGTTTCAACCATCGACAAGGGTGCCGGATCGGTGGCGGTATCGGCCCGACCGACTTTACCGAAGACATGCTGGACTTCCGGGAAGGTTTTCAAGATTTTGTCGGTTTGCTGCAGCAGTTCCTTCGCCTTGGTGATCGAGATGCCGGGAAATGTGCTTGGCATATAGAGGATATCGCCTTCATCCAGTGGCGGCATAAACTCGCTGCCGGTTTTCGCCAGCGGATAGGCCGTCGATGCCAGCAAGATGACAGCGATCAGCAAGGTCACAAAGCGCCAGCGCATGGCTGCTTTCAAAACAGGGGAGTGTAGGAAATGCAGGAAGCGGTTGACCGGATTTTTGTGTTCCGGAATGATTTTGCCGCGGATAAAATAGCCCATCAAGACCGGCACGACGGTGACTGTCAATAGCGCCGCGGCCGCCATCGCATAGGATTTGGTAAAGGCGAGCGGACTGAACAGGCGGCCTTCCTGCGCCTGCATGGTAAAAATGGGCAGGAAGGAGGCGGTGATCACCAATAGCGAAAAAAACAGCGTCGGCCCCACTTCTTTCGAGGCGGCCTCGATGGCCTGCCAGCGCTCTTGCCGGGTCAGCTCGGCCCGTTTTTTTTCGGCCGCATCGGCCAAATGCTTGTGCGCGTTTTCGACCATCACGATGCCGCCGTCAACCATGTCGCCGATCGCAATGGCGATACCGCCCAACGACATGATGTTGGCATTGAGCCCCTGTAATTTCATTACGATGAAGGCGATCAAAACACCCAGCGGCAACGTGATCACGATCACCAGCGACGAACGCAGATGCAGCAGAAACAAGCCGACCAACACGCAGACGATGATCAGTTCTAGGGTCAACGCCTCGTATAAGGTCGCAACCGCACGTTCGATGAGATCGCCTCGGTCGTAGACCGGCACGATTTCGATGCCTTCCGGCAGTCCTTTTTTCAGTTCCTCAAGCTTGGCCCTGACACCGTCGATGGTGGCCTTGGCGTTCTCACCGAAGCGCATGATCACGACGCCGCCCGCCGTCTCGCCTTCGCCATTCAGCTCCACCAAGCCCCGGCGCAGTTCGGGGCCGACATGGACATGGGCGACGTCCTGTATTCGAATAGGCGTGCCGTTGGCATCGACCCCCAGCGGTATGCCGTTGATGTCATCGATGCTTTGGATATAACCCAGACCGCGCACCATGTATTCGGTTTCGGCCATCTCGATCAATCGGCCGCCGACGTCGTTATTGGAGCGCTGAATGGCCTGTTTGACTTTTGCTAGCGGGATGCCGTAAGCGAGCAAAGCATTAGGGTCGACTTCGATCTGGTATTGTTTGACGTAACCGCCGACCGAAGCCACTTCGGATACACCGGGTACGGTTTGCAATGGATAACGCATATACCAGTCTTGGATCGAACGCAGTTGGGACAAGTCGTGTTTGCCGGTTTTATCAACCAACGCATATTCATATACCCAGCCGACGCCAGTGGCGTCCGGTCCTAAGGATGGATTGACACTTTTCGGCAAACGGCCACTGACATAGTTAAGATATTCCAGCACCCGCGAACGAGCCCAGTACATATCGGTGCCGTCTTCGAAAATGATGTACACGAAAGAAAAACCGAAGAAGGAATAACCGCGAACCACTTTGGTCTTTGGGACTGCCAGCATGGCCGTCGTCAAAGGATAAGTAACTTGGTCTTCGACGACCTGCGGCGCTTGCCCTGGGTATTCCGTGAAGACGATCACTTGCACATCGGATAAATCCGGTATCGCGTCCAAAGGTATATTTTTAAAAGACCATAGCCCGGCCAATCCAAGGATAATAGCAGCCAATAGTACGATGAATCGATCTTTGATCGAGCTATGAATTAATGCATTAATCATGTCGATGGTCTCCTTGTTGTACCGGAGTTACCTTGCCTTCGGTGCGATGATCTGCGTTGTTTGATTCCTGCCGGTTCGGCATAGAACTCGTATTCATCCGTCCGGCAGGTTGATCAGGGGCGAACATTTTGGCGGTGGCTTCACGCAGTTTGGATTCCGAATCTATTAGAAATTGCGCCGAGGTAACCACTTCTTCACCGGCTTTAACGCCTTCTAAAACAGCTACTCTGCCATTCGAGGTCAGCCCCACCGTCACCGGGCGCGGTTCGAACTTGCCCGGAGCGCGCATTACGAAGACTTGTTCCCGGGTGCCGGAACGGACGATCGCTTCGCTGGGCAGGGTCACAGCTTTCAACTGTCTGCTGGCCATAATGGCGACTTGGGCATACATGTCCGGTTTCAGCAACAGCTCCGAGTTGTCGAACGCGAGCCGGACTTTGATGGATCGCGTTTTAGGCTCGGCATAAGGATAAATATAAGCCAGATGGCCCTTGAAAGTGCGACCGGGGACGCCTGCCAACTGCATTTCAACCGGGTCGCCCACTTTGACCCAGGGTAATTCATATTCATAAATGTCGGCATAGACCCAGACCGTGGACAGATCGGCGATCATGTAAAGCTCGGTAGCCGGCGTGACATATTGGCCTTCTCGCGCGCCGATATTCATGACGATGCCTGCCGCCGGCGTATGAATATGCAGACTTTTTTTAATTTGATGAGTGCGGGTCAGATCGTGCAGTTGATGGGGCGGCACATCCAGCAGTTTCAGCCGTTCACGCGAACTGTTCAGTAACTCCTCGGCACCACGGCGAATATCCTCGATAGGACTATTTTCCAAGGCCTTGAGATTGTTCAGCGCCAGAATGTATTCCTGTTGACTCACCACCAATTGCGGCGAATAAATACTGAGCAAGTCATCATCTTTTTTGACCCATTCGCCGGTTTTGTCGACCCTGAGGGTTTCGATCCAGCCCTCCGTTTTTGGGTGCAGGCGCACCAATTTTTCCTCGTCATAAGCAACCCGGCCGACCGCACGAATGATATGCGACAGCGTTTCCTGCGTAGCTACGGCTGTGCGGACACCGATATTTTGTTCGGTCACTGGATCGATTTTGACGGTACCTGACGGCGAGGTTGCGCCGTTTGAATCATCGGCATAGACCGGAACATAATCCATGCCCATTGCATCTTTAGCCGGCACCGGTGAAGTGACCGACGGGTTCATCGGACTGCGATAAAACAAAGGTATTTTGCTCGTTGTTGTCGATGAAGCGGCATTCTGTGTTTCACTCTGATGCCGGGTTGCTAACCAATACCCTCCGCTCAGCCCCACAGCCAATAGTAAAGGCGCTGCAATGATCAAGGACTTATTCATAGATTTCTTCCTTGCCGACCACGGCAGTGAGTTGAGCCAGCGCCTGATTAGCTTCGCTTAAAGCTTTCCAGTATTGGGTCTCATAGTTAAATAAGGTGATTTGGCTACGAACCAGGTTTAAAAAATCGACCTTGTTGACCTGATAACCGGCCAGCATGGAGGCAACGGTTTGCCGGGCCTGGGGAATGATGCCGCTTTTAAATAAAACCACCTGATTTTTGGTTTGATGAAAATCGCTAGAAGCCGTTGAAATTTCAGCACGCACCTGATTCCACTCATCTTGTAAGACATACTTTTGCTGCATCAATTCGCTGGTGCGTTGATCAACCGCTTTGGCCTGTTTGCTAGCCAAAAAAATCGGAACCGTCACGCTCAATTTCATACTGAGAAAATCCGCGCGATCGGTATTGGTCAACGTGTTGTCACGAATGCCATAAGCGGCGCCGACATTAAAATCCGGAAAATAGTCTTTTTTGGCCAGTTCCAGACGAGTTTGTGCCGCATTGACCGATTCGCGTCTGGAAGAGAGCAATGCTCTGGAATTTTCCGCTTGTTCGAATAAAGTGGATTCTGCCATTAAGTTGGGTAATGTTTCCGAAACCGCTTGGGGTAAATTGATTTGCTGGTCCGCCGGCTTATCGAGCAATGCATTCAATTGTGCTTTTGCTCGTTCTCGAGTGCCGACGAGAACAAGTTCGTTATCGAGCAGGCGGGATAGTTCCAGTTGCGCTAATAGCACATCCTGTTGTAAGCCTTCGCCCACTTGATATTTAGTTTGTGCGATCTCAACGAATTGCCGGAGTAAATCTCGATTGGCTTTAACAATCTCCAGTGCGCGGTCCAGATAAAACAGCGACCACCAGATCTTTTTGACGTCTCGCAATAATCGCCACCGCGCTTCGACGACATCATGCGCGGCGGCTTCAGCCGCAAAGCCGGCGGCTTGTTCGTTTAATTCCAATTTGCCCGGAAAGGGTATGCTCTGCGATACGCCGAATTGCATCTGCGTCATCGGCTCCTGCCGGGTATCGAAGGTATCGGTCGGTAAGTTCAGTGCATTAAAACTGATCACCGGATCAGGCATTGTGCCGACCTGCGAAGGGATAGCGGCCATTGCTTGGGCTCGAGCGTTAATTTGCGCTAAGCCGGGATTGTCCAGCATGGCTAATTCAGTGGCGGCTTGTAGAGTTAAAACGGCTTGCTCCGCACCGTAGACGACACTACAGATAAACCACGATATCGCCATCAGGAGATGGCGGGTAATGGGTAAAACTGATGACATGATCATTCTCAAAACGTCAAATGGGCGATGACAATCTATACGATTTAACTGATTAGCTATAACGCGCTGAAACGACTTAACCGTGATTGCCAGGAATGGCCTTAACGAACGAGTAAGAAAAGGCCGATCTAAAACGCTTAGAGGGTTGCTATAGGTGGCTTTGTATCGGGAGGGGGGGTGATGGAAAAGGGATCTAGATTTGTTGAATCTATGTAAATAGTTACCCGCGGCATGGAAAGCAGCAACATATAAGACGATGTTATCGCGCAATCGACGCAGGCATGAAAGCTACAGCCCAGCGAGTGTAATTTACTTGGGTGACAGTGATCATGTTGCATGATCGAAGTGCCGTCATGATCTGCTTGATCGACCATCAATAAGACCCGTATGGACGCAACCTGATTCCCGATCTCCGAGTAATTAGCAAACGCCGTCGCAACAGGCATGATAGCCATAGTGAGCATTAACATTAATACTACGCGTCTGCTGAACATTTGAATAAGTTTAACCAGAATCGGAAACTATAAACGGATACATGAAGAAGGATTGCTTTTTCAAAATAGCACCATTATTAATTATTATCAATGCAATTTGCTGAACAGCACTGACCTGAAGGGTTTCTAATTCCGCAGGTACACTCTCCGGCTTTGGTGCGTTGTATGACAAATTCTTTGATTGGTTCCACACTGTTCGCCTTTTAAAGGCTTTTAACGCCACTTTGGCTTTAAATTCGGCACTGTGTTTCTTTCTCTGTATGATATTTTCTTCCGCACTGCTGAGGTTTGTACATGCATATTACCACCTTAATTAGCTGTTCAATTTTTGGGTTTTATTATATACCTCTTAAAAGAAAGGCAATACAAAACGGCGATTTCCATTCTAAAAATATATCCTATCGCTGACTTTTGGGCTCGTTATCCGATTTACAAAAATGGCTACATGACATGAAGGCTTTAGGCTTTAGTGCAGTGAACCTTTTGAATTCATTTCTTAATTATCGGTATATAATGCCGAGATTAATAAAAATAAAAAGGAGATATCGATGCCATTGGATATTTTACTGGCAACTATAGCGACGACCGTCATTCAGTCGATTTTTGGCGTGGGCGTTTTATTGTTTGGTACGCCCTTGTTATTGCTATTGGGCTATCAGTTTATCAATGCGCTTGAGATTTTGTTGCCGATCTC
>NPIE01000574.1_pt2 | contig 31343 bp, 27 predicted proteins | sample 8637661 | NCBI WGS metagenome assembly NPIE01 (sample SAMN07420842, study PRJNA396082) | bioreactor metagenome | isolation source: sample BA12 brine-fed electro-methanogenic bioreactor BA | place: Japan: Kochi | collected 2016-12-09 | reverse complement strand
CGATGTTTCACTTCATCCCCGACCTAAAGGTCGGGGTATTCGTTGCCCTCCGCGCTCCCGAAGTAATAAAAACTTATCACAATCAGGAAGCGTCTTTGGGTCTAATATCCAATAGCCGTCTGGTGTGAATTTCCAGTATTCAATCGGATTTAACGGTGTAAAATCCTCTGTTAGCATATCACTTATATAAAATGTTTCGTGACCATATGGCAATTTAACCTTATATAATCTTCGTTTTATCGTCTTAGGGACGTTTAATACTAAAGCTATTTCACTCGTTTTATCAGTATGATTTATTTTCATTCTTTTCTTTATGGGCTGATACGGTCCTAGATGTTTTATAACTTTGCCGACCCATTCTAAAGACGATAATACCTCATCAGCATTCATTTATTATTCTCCTCTATAGCCATATCTCTCACATTCATAAACGGCTCAGCGTCTATTTTTTCGATCTTAATCGGTATTTTTATTGATGTGTTTTTATGAGTAAGAAGTTTATCTTCTACATCTATAGCGAATTCAAGTGCTGGATATTTATTCATTAATAAATCGGTATAATTTATAATCAAATTAATTACTTTGACTGGAGCATCTATTTTGGTTTTTATATAGGTATGTCTCCCCTTTAATTCGATATTTTCTTCAGGATTTCGTTCGAGTACATCTTCTAATATACTAAGCAATATATTATTAGTCTCCTCATAAATAATCTGTGCATAGTTTTCTTTTTTCTTAATAAATTTTAGGCATTCTTTTATAAAATATCGTTCTTCATCATTTAATGATTCTGCGGATAATTCGTCCAAATCTACTTGTTTCATCACTTTTGAGATAATATCATTAACAAAATCCTGTTCTATTTTAAACCCTACCATATCATCATTGACATATTTTTCTTCATTTGACATTCGCTCATACAATCGAAGAATAACCTCATAAACTAGCGAATCTTCTTGGGAGACAATATCCCCTTCAATCAACGCTTGTATTTCAACGGAAATATCTCCAAATCCAATATACCGCAAATGCAAATCGATTTTATTGGATTCTTCTCCATCTACCAATACAATTTTATTCGGAGCGTTGACGATCTCGAGTAATGGTCTAAATATCCTACACTCCATAGTACAGGAGATCAAGCATTCATCCTTTTTGAAGATTTCAATATCAAGATTTTTACTAATTTTTAATTTTTTGGGTATTCCTGTATACTTAATAACTAATCCAAAGAAGATTCCTGAAAATGATTTAGTTTTCTTTGTAGAATATATAATTATTTTTGTGCCAAATACACTAAAATCGCTTATATTTATAGTTTCAACTAACTTGAAATCGTCAGGCAGATGTACGATAATTTGGTCAAATTGGAAATCTTTATCTATTCTTAGATGCATTGGTATATTCTCATTTGGAAGTGCCCATCTGGCAATACTTCCTTCAGCGTAAATATCTCCCGCACTAAACTCTGATTTACATTCTACCGTAGTTATACCTCCTACATCGATTAACTGTGAGATTCATATTCCAATATCATTTTTGTAAAGTATATAACTTTTTTTCTGCCTAATGTTGCATCAAATTATTTCTATTCCCGAATACTCCAAATAATATCAGTATCATATCAAAGATTTACGCCTCTCAACTCCCACATTTCCCTCTCCGATAAGCTCCTCCCGCCCCGCAACCCTGCGCCCCTCCCGGACGAGCCCCCCAGCCCCCCTCGCGACGCGGAGGAGCGCCCGCCGTCTCCCCCTCGCGCCCCCGGCGGCCTTCCGTAGAAGGGGTCGAGGCCTGGCCGACGGAAGTTGAACGCTTCTCGGAAAAAGTAGCTCTTAACTGACAGACGAAGCCGTATAATAGTAGAAAGCACCATCCGGAAAATGTGAGACTAAAATTATTCCCCATTTTAATTCTTGCGCTCTTATCCATAGCGCCATCCTCCGCCAACGCCGACGAGAACGCCGTTAAGGTCGTCCACTTCATCAACGGCGCCCAAGGAGACGAATCCTTCTTCGACTCCGCCGTCCGGGGCATCGCCGAGGCCGAGGCGGACTTCGGCGTCGAGGTCGCCACCATCGAGGCGGGCTACAACTCCTCTGCCTGGGGGGAGAAGCTGGAGGAGGCCGCCGCCGGCGAGGATTACGACGTTCTGATCACGGGGTCCGCTCTGATGCGGGAGCTTTTGGATGGCATCGCTCCGAAGCACCCCGATAAGGGGTTCATGATCTACGACTCCTCCGTCGACCGCGCCGAGGGCGACCTCGGCAACGACTACGTAGCGTGACGAGGCCGGGGCGGGCGGGCTCAGACCGCCAACAGGTCTTTCCTTTATCGCTGCGGATATCTATGGACGGCCATGCCCTCTTTTTGGCCCTCTCACCTTATCGAAATGCAATAGCAGGAATTTGAAGAAAATTATAATATTATAAAATATAGTATATCCTTAATCGGACGGTAGACCATTACCGCGTTCACCGCCGTTGTCTCTAATAATACCAGATAATATATTCTATTAAACCATATATTCAAGTTTATCCCTGGAACGGTGTACCTGCCGTAGCTGATGCTATATTGTTTGATGGGATGGATATTCTGATCGTGACCTTTGGCTTTGAAGTAATCTTCGAAAAAATTTTCTATCTCCTTCAGCCGATTCCGTCTTTTGCGGTTGTATTTTGAGAACAGCTGCATCATCAGCCACCATACGACCACCAGGGACTCTATCACAAAGACGCCTCCGATGATCTGATACGCAGACCCCGCCAGGCTGGCGTACTCTTTTATGAGGTATCCCTGAAGGCCGAAGAGGAGGGGCAAAAATAGACCTGTCACCGTCCAGGAAACTTTGTGGTTCTCCCAAAGGCTCTTATGCAGGTTCTCGTAATTTAAAGTTAATATCTCTATATATTTCTCATCAACCTTACTGACGTAATTTTGCATCTTAAAATCCCTCTTGTCTCCAATTTTATCCATTATTGGTGGTCTCATCCTATATGAACCTACTCAAAAATATGCCTTTTACAGACCTTCCAAGGCATATTATTGTCCGAGCTCTCCCTTCGCCCTCTGAAATTTCTGGCACAATATGAATAAAAAGCTCTAGATTAGCAAGCCAGGTCCCAAACTTATTCGACTTACCAACCTTGGTGGTTCGGACTTCGCCGATTAGATGGGAGCTGAAAGGAGGCGCAAGACCATCTCGATGAGTCAAAAGTTGAAATGAATGAGATGAGAGATTGAAGAAAGGAGGAAAAAGGAGAAAAAAGGAGAAAGATCAGGACCTTCTTCTTCTCCTCTGATAAAGGGAGACTCCTCCGGCCAGAAGGAGGATCAAGACCACGACCGCCGGAAGGGCATAAGACCTCTCGGCGGGGAGGACGTTCACCGGTATCTTCATGCTCTCGGAGATGACCGTCTCGCCCCGTATGTCGGTGTACTTGATCTCGCTGTTGATGCTGTAGGGCTTGGCGGTGGCGTCCGAGTCGACGTCGATCTTGAACTTGACGGTCCTCTCCTCCCCCGCCGCGAGAGAGCCGATGTAGGCCTGATCGTCGGTGGAGGAGAAGGGCTTGAAGACCGATAGTCGGGCTATGGCGTCATCGGCCGCCTCCTCGCCGATGTTCCTGTAGGTCACCTCGATGATCCCGTCCTTCTCGCCCGCGGAGAGCTCGGCAGCAGCGTCGGAGATCTTGAAGTCCGACTCCTTCTTGACCATTACGGGGATGGTGATCGTTTCGTTCGCCCTCTCGTACCAGTAGGCGGTCTGGAATCCACGGAGGCCGATCTCAGGGTCGAGCTCGTCGGCGTCCACCTCGGCGTTGTACTGGTAATCGTAGGATAGGTCAAGGAGCATCGGATACTCGCCCGCCGGGGCGTGGCTTGCTATCTTGATGGTGAACTTCATCGGGTCCTTCGACTTCTCCCCCGACCTCAGGGCCTCTATCACCTGATCGCCCGATTTGACCTCGATGAGGTCTGTTGAGGATCGGAGGGTTCCCGTGATCCCCAGAGCCGTCGTCTTCTCCGCCTCATAATCGAACTCCCGGGCCGCCAGCGCCTGCTCCATCTTGGTATCGGCCTTCTTATCGGCGTCAAACCCCATGATCCTGCCGTAGTTGGTGAGGTCGACGTAGAGGTCCACGGTCTCGCCCCTCTCGAACTCGTTGGTGCCCGCAAGGCTTGCGTCCAGCTGCGGCGACCCGAAAGTTGTCCAGTAGTTCTCCAGCGATACCGAGGGGATGTAGTTGTCAGATGCCCCGGCCGGCGTGGGGCCCGCCAGGGCGATGAACAGGAACGCGGCCAAAAGGCCGAAATCGAATATCTTTCTCAATTCTTCAACCTCCTGAGGGAGATGATGAGCAAGCTTGCGGCTCTGGCTTTAACTTCGGCTTTATGTCTCCTCCAGTACTCAAGCCTTATCAGAAGCACCGGAAATACTGTGAAGGTGGCGAAGAGGGCGAATATCACCGATAGGACGGTGATTAAACCGAAACTGCTGGTCATGGGGAAGGGGGAGGCTATGAGGGCAGAGAAGCCGAAGACGGTGGTGAGGCCGGAGGCGACTATGGCAGCCCCGATGGACCCCGTCGCCGTGAAGAGCGCCTCCATGGCGTCGTCGGTCTTCCCCCTCTCCTCGTAGAACCGCTCCATCGTCAGGATGGCGTACTCCGACCCCACCCCCAGGATCAGCGCCCCCAACGTGGCTGTCATGGGGTTGTACTTCATCCCCGTGATGTACATCACCCCTCCCATCCAGCCGATGACTATGAACATCGGGATTACCGGCATCGCCGCCTTCAACAGGTCTCTGTAAATCACCAACAGTATGAAAAATATCAGGACAAGGCCGATGAGGGTCATCCGCATCCTCCCGGTGGTGAGAGCGCCGATGACGGTGTTCATAACAGTCATCTCTCCGGTCTGGATCACGGATATCCCGGGCGGCTGCTCAAACCATCTCAGGTCCTTGTCGACCTCGTTTTGGAGCCGCTCGGCGCCGACTTGGCCCAGGTTGTCGAAAGCCTGGCCTATGTCCAGGATGATCTGGGCGGTGTCGTGACCGTTGATGTACTGGCGCTTCACATTTTCGGGAATCCGGTCCAGGACGGCCACCACCTCGGATTCGTCTTCAGGGATGACGCCGCCGTTGTAGCCCTTGACTATGGTGGCGAGGCTCGTGGCGCCGTAGACCTTGTCCCTCGACTCCACGACGTAATCGCCGAACTCGTCCATCCATCTCAGGGTCTCAGGGTCTGTAACGTCCCCCTGGACGATGATGTTCAGCTGATCCTCGCCCCCGAATATGTTATGCATATGCCGGAACTGGCTGAGAGGCGGCAGGTCCTGGGGTATGAACTCCATCATGTCCGTTTCTATGGGAACTTTCGTGTCGGCGTAAAGGCCGACGCAGGAGAGGAGGACCGCCGCCGCCAGCACGATCTGCCACCTGTGGATGACGAAGGCAGCCGACTTCACGACGAGGGGTCCTATCGGGGACTTCCTCTCCTTCCTCTTATCGTCGACCCGGCCGATTCTATTGCTCCGCCCTCGCTCCATCTGGTAGAGGACGGTGACCCCCACGAAGAGGGAGGAGATGTAGCACATGATGATCCCGATCAGGCAGAGGAGGCCGAAGTCTCTGATCATGGGAACGGAGGACGAGAATAGGGAGAAGAAGCCAGCCCCGGTTATGATCAGGGCGATCAGAACGGCGGGGGCGGTGTGGGCGACCGTCTCTATGGCGGCGTTGGCGATCGATTCGCCCCGCTGGAACTCCTCCTCGATCCGGTTCTGAAACTGGATGGCGTAATCTATCCCCAGGCCGATGAGGATGGGGAAGGCCGCCATCGATACCATCGTCAGAGGGACCTCCAGAAATCCCATCATCCCGAAGGTCCAGATGATCCCCAGAAAGACGATGGGTAGCGGCAGAAGCGGCAGGTGGACGTGCCTGAAGACGAGGAATAGGGCCACCACCATCAAAAGGCCGGAGATCATGAGGAGCGTTCCCATGGAGGTGTTCATCTCCCGCTCGATCTCGTCGCCGAGGGCGATCTCGCCGGTGACGATGGTGTCTGCCCCTGCCGGAAACTCCGCCATCTCCACAGCCGAGTAGGCTTCAGGAAGGACGGCATCCATAGCCTCCATGGGTATGCTGGTCGGAAGATCGATCGAAATTAAGGTATGTCGCCGGTCGGGGAGGATCGCGTGGAGCATGGCCGGGTTCGTCTCCTCAAGCCGATCCAGGATCTCGTCTACCCTTGCCTGAGAGTCGGGGACTCTCCGGACCCCCGTCTCTTCGGCCTCCGCCTCCATCACCATCTCGGCTATGCTCACCGTTCCCAGGACGTTCTCCACCGTCTCCATCTGGCGGGTCAACCGATCCATCGCCTTCAGGGACTCGGGAGTTGTGACGGCGTCCCCCTCCACCAGGACCACGATCGAATCGGTGCCGAACCGATCGTTGAAGAGGTGGTCGAACTCCACGTAGAGCCTGGAGTTCTCGTCGACGAAGGTCTCCGTCTCCGTCTCCATGGTAATCGTCTGGGCGAAGTGGATCGATGCCACGGTGAAGAGCGCGGCTATCGTCAGTATGACTAAAGGGTTGCCCTCGATCCATCTTCCCAGCCTCTCTCCCCTGCTCGTGACCTTCACCTCCAGAATTTCGTTTTTCCTTTCGGAATATTCCGAAACTTTGAGGCTTTCGGATTATACGAAACGTACTTAAAGCTTGTGGCAGACCTTCTTCCGATGAGACGGGAAGATTTCCCAGCCGAAGAGGTCGCGAAGAGGTGCATGATCGACGCCAGCATCCAGATGGCGAATATGATGGGGCACAGCGACGCCGCCGGTGCCCTCATCGGATCGCTTTTTATGGCCGACGGTCCCCTTTCGATGGACGAGCTGGTGGAGTTGACCGGATACAGCAAATCCACCGTCAGCACCAACATGACCCCTCTGGAGAGTCAGGGGATCGTCCGGAGGATGAGAAAGCCGGGAGATAAGAGAAACTATTACGTCGTGATGCGGAACATAGATGAGACCTTGAAGGCCGAAAACGAGAAGATAAGACAGATCATGCAGATCCATATCGCCGCCATAGACGAGGCCGAAAAGATCCTGGAGGATGCCGAGGAGAGCGACGAGGCAGAGCGGCTCCGCCGCCTCTTCAGCTCCATGAGGGAGGAGTGCGTAAAGGCTCGAAGGCTGATAGACCTGGTCGCCCCCTTCACCATCGACGAGCTGATCGAGCTTCTGGAGCGAGAGGTCGAGATCCGAGAGGCGGGCAGGAGTTGACCGGGAGGGGGCGAGTAGGGAGAGAGACCTCTTCCGAGGAGGCTGAAGCTTTCGAATCCGGCTTCTCCGACGCGAGCGGGCGGAGGGAGGGGGTCGAGACCCTCCTCGGCGATCCGAAGTCCGCCATTCTGAAGCTATCGGCCCCGATGATCGTATCGATGCTCCTCTTCTCCCTCTACAACGTCGTCGACGCTTTCTGGGTGGCGGGGCTGGGGAGCGACGCCCTCGCCGCCATAGGGTTCGTCTTTCCCCTCTTCTTCATCGTCCTGGGGGTGGCAAACGGCCTCGGAGTCGGCGGAGGGTCGGCGATATCCCGAAGGATAGGCGCCCAGGACAGGGCTGGTGCCGAGATCGTCGCCCAGCATACGATGGTGATCATGGTCGCCTTCTCCATCGTCTTCACCCTCGCCCTCACCATCTCGTCGGAACGTCTCTTCGTCCTCCTGGGGGCGGGCTCTGCTGCGACCCTGGCGGCGGATTACTCCAGGGTCATCTTCTCCGGGACCGTGTTCATCCTCTTCGCCAACGTCGCCTACGCCATCCTCAGAGGCGAGGGCGATGCAAAGAGGGCCATGTACGCCATGGGGGTTGCAAGCCTCCTCAACATAGTCCTCGATCCCATCTTCATCTACTCCCTCGACTGGGGGATAAAAGGCGCCGCCTGGGCGACTTTGCTCTCGATAGCCGTCTCATCGGCGGTGATGTTCCGCTGGATAGTCATAAAAAAGGACACCTTCGTCTCGCTCAATCTGGGGGGCTTTTCGCGCGATGGTGCCGTCGCCCGCGAGATTTTGCAGGTGGGGGTTCCGGCGAGCTTCGAGTTCGTATCCATCGCCCTCATGGGGATCGCAATCAACTTCATCATCGTCACGGTCTCCTCCACCGACGGTGTGGCCGTCTGTTCCGTTGGGATGAGGGTGGTGAACATCGGGATGACGCCTCTGATCGCCATGAGCACGGCGGTGATCTCGGTCTCTGGAGCTGCCTTCGGCGCCAGGGCGTTTAAGAAGATCGAAGCTGCCCACCTCTACTCGGTGAAGGCGGGACTTTCGATCGCCCTCCTTCTATCAGGGGCAACTTATTTTTTTGCGCCCCATATCGCCGCTGCCTTCTCGTACTCTGAGGGCTCTTCCGCCCTCGCTTCGGAGATCGTCATCTTTCTCCACGTGATGGCTTTCTTCTACCCTGCGATACCCCTGGGGATCTTCGCCGCTGCCGTCTTTCAGGGGGTGGGAAGGGGAAGGTCTGCCCTCACCATCTCGGTTTTGCGAACGGTCGTCCTCAACCTGCTCCTGGTGACCCTCTTTGCGTTCGGTTTCGGATGGGGACTTCCCGGGGTCTGGTGGGGGATGGTGGCAGGAAACCTCCTGGGAGACGCCGTCGGTTATATCTGGGTGAGAAGCTACGTCGGAAAGCTTGTGAGGGGAGCTGTATATTGATCGTATCAGAAAGGCCTGCCCCTCCAACGCCGGAGAGGAGATTGAATTTCGGATAGGCGGCTCATGAATTCGGATAAAAGGCTCTTTGACGTCCTCTTCATATCGGTCTTCGCCGCCATGCTGGGCCTGGGCATAGTCGGCCCCTTGCTTCCCATCTATGCCGATAACCTGGGGGCTTCGGGCCTTTGGATCGGCATGATCTTCTCGGGATTTGCAGCCGCCCGTGCGATATTCATGCCCATCGTCGGACGACTCTCTGACCAGTCGGGAAGAAAGAAGTTCATCGTCGCCGGCCTCTTTGCTTACGCTCTCCTCTCCCTGGGCTACGTTATGGCCGGAAGCGTCTATTCCCTCACAGCCGTCCGTTTTCTCCACGGAATCGCCTCGGCGATGGTCGTCCCCATCGCCATGGCCTACATCGGCGACCTCTCCAAGAGGGGGGAGGAGGGGACCTACATGGCCAGGTTCCAGGTCTCCTTCTTCCTCGGCCTTGGGTCCGGCCCCCTTCTGGGCGGGGTGCTGAACGATGCCTTCGGGTTTTCTTCGGCCTTCTACGCCATGGCGGGGCTCTCGGCCCTATCGTTCCTGGTGATCACCCTCTTCCTCCCGGAGTCCGAGGGACGATCCTGGTCGAGGAAGAAGGAAGGGGTCTCCTTTCGAGGCGCGTTCAGGCAGCCAGGGATCCCGGCGGTTCTCGTCTTCACCGCCCTGAACGCCATAGTTCGGGGCGCTCTCCTCGTCTTCATGCCCCTCTTCGCCCCCAAAATCTCGGTGGTGCCGGGTCAGGTCGGCCTGATCCTCACCGTCTCCATCTTTTTGATGGCGATCTTTCAGGTTCCCCTGGGAAGGATGGCGGACCGGGGATCTGCCACCAGGATGATCCTCGCAGGATCGATCGTCTCGGCCGCAAGTCTCATTCTCATCCCACAAAGCACCTCCTTTTGGGACCTCTTCCTCGCCGCCTCCGCCAACGGCCTCGGCAGCGCCCTGATGATGCCGGCTTTGATGGCCCTCACCGTGAAGATCGGAAAAAAGATCGGGATGGGCATGTCCATGGGGGCTTACAACACCGCCATGAGCCTGGGGATGATCACGGCGCCTCTTCTGGGCGGGATGGTGATGGACGCCTTCTCGATAAACGCCGTATTTATCCTGGGAGGGACGATCGGCGTTGGCGCCACCGTCGTCACTTATATAGTGACCCGGAGGGCGTTGGGCACCGTTGAGTTCGATGATTCATCCTGAGGCGGAACCTCCGTATATCTCCTTTGAAGCCGAGGGCGAGGCGAGAGCACTCTCTTTCGGGATGGTGAACCTGAAGACGCTCCCTTTGCCTGGGGTCGACTCTGCCCAGATCTTTCCGCCACAGGTCTCTACGATCTTCTTGACGGTGGCAAGGCCTATCCCCGACCCCTCGCCGGACCTTTCGAGCCGCGTAAAGGGATCGAATATCTTGTCGTGGTATTTCATCTCAAAGCCGATGCCGTTGTCCTTGACCCAGAACTCGCGCTCGCCGTCTCGATCGAGGCATCCCACCTCGATCTCGATATCATCTTTTGAGTATTTCAGGCTGTTTTCAAAGAGGTTGGTGAAGATCTGCTTTGTCCGGCTCCTCTCGCAGCTGATCACCGGAAAGTCCCCCGTGAGGGAGAAGTTGACGGTTTTATCCTTTGCCGCCGATTTCGCCTCCTCGTAAGCCTCTCTGATCAGCTTCTTCATATCGACCTTCTCGGGCGGCGATACTATCCTTCCTATGCGGGAATAGTCCAGAAGGTCCAGGATGAGCCGATCCATGTTGGCCGCGATCTTCCCGATCCTGTCGAGGTATCTTCTGCCGGTCTCGTCGAGGCTATCGCCATAGTCCTCCTGGAGGGCGAGGGCGAACCCCTGGATCCCTCGGAGAGGCGCCCTCAGGTCATGGGATATGGTGTAGGCGAAGCTCTCAAGCTCCCGGTTCAGGGTCTTCAGCTTCTGCTCGTACTCGATGGCCTCGGATACGTCCCTCGCCACGGCGATGGTGGCCATGGGCTTGCCATCACGGCTGGTGACGGGGGCGAAGCTGATGGAGGCCGGGAAGGTGGTGCCGTCCTTCCTCACGCAGGTCATGCGCCTGCGGCCACTGTATCTCTCTTTCTCCGAGAGGGTCTCATCCTCGAAGTCCTGGATGAAGTCCTTGTAGTGCCCGCCTCGGGCCTCCTCCAGCCTGAAGCCGAACATATAGAGTAGGGCCGGGTTTGCGAAGAGGAGGTGTTTGGTCTTGCCGAAGATGGCTATCCCGTCGTTGGAGGATTCGATGGCGTCCATGAAGAGGAGCATCTGCTCCTCCAGCCACCGGTCGTAAGATATGTCGTGGCCGAAGGCGATCACCCTCTCGATCTCGCCGGTCGCGCTCCTGATGACGCTCCACCCCCACTGGACCGCCATCTCGTCTCCCGCCCGGGTGTTGACAGCGGCCTCCGTCTGACCGGCGCCCTTCCCCTCGAATATCGATGATACGTGGGCTTCGAAGGCCTCCTTATCGGCCTTGGCGACGAACCTGTCGAAGAAGTTGGTGCCGATCACATCTTTGGCGAGAAGGCCCGTGGCGTTCTCGGCCCCCCGGTTGAAGAGGGTGATCCTCCCCTGAGGATCGAGGCCGACGATAAAGAGGTCGGCTCCCTCGATTATGCCCCTCAAGAACTCCCGTTCGGATCGGATCTCCTCTTCCATCCGCGCGTATTCCGTTGTGTCCTGGGCGGTGATCACGACACCGATCCTGTTTCCGTCGCTGTCTTCGAGGTTTATGCCGCTCCAGGATATCACCTTCTCCTCGCCCCACTTGACCTGCATCTTCGTCCTCTGACCTTCCGCCGCTCTGCCGATCTCGATCTCGTCCAGGGTCCTGAGGAACACTTCCCGCTCCAGCAGGTCCGGGATGAGGGTCGTCCAGATCTCTTCGTCGCCCATCACCTCCTGGGCGGAGTATCCGGTGACCTCCTCGGCAGACCGGTTCCAGAGGAAGATCCTCCTTCTTCTGTCGATCACATAGATGATGGGGCTTGCTATCTCGACCAGCTTTTCGCTCAGGTCCGCCAGCTGTTTGATGTTCTCCTCCACCCGTTTTCGTTCGGTTATGTCAACGATGGTGCCTCTCAGTCCGACGGGACGACCCTCGCGGATTATCGGCCGGGAGTAGACGATGAGGTGGAAGGTCGTCCCCTCCTTTTTGAGCCCTGTGTACTCGTAAGTGAAGACCCGATCCTCGCTCATACTTCTCTTGAAGTTCTTCATCATGTTCTCCCGGTCTTCGTAGGCGAATACCTGAAAGATGCTTACGCCCTTCTCGAGGTCTTCGCGGTCGTACCCATAAAGGTCGAAGGCGGTTTGGTTGGCGAAGGTGACGTTCCCCTGAAGGTCGCATTCGAAGATCGGCTGGGGCAGGGTGTCCGCCATCTCTCGGAACCTCCTCTCGCTCTCCGCCAGGGCCATCTCCATCTTTTTCCGATCGGTTATGTCAAGAGCTATCCCCTCAACGGTGGTCACGGCTCCGTCTTCATCCCGGCAGATCCAGACGTTGCTGGAAAGCCATCGGAGATCTCCAGACGAGTTGAGAACCCTGAACTCCTGAGAGAAGCTGTCGGATCCAGCCTTGATCTGCCGGCTCAATTCGGAGGATACCGTCTTTCGATCGTCAGGGTGGACTAAATTCCCATCAAATGATGCGGATCCGGAATAAAAGTCATCAGGGGTATATCCTAATTGGCTGACGTTTTCCGATACAAACTCCACAGGCCCGCCCAAAGGAACGCGCTGGACGAAGGCGATGGCCGGGCTTCGGTTGACGATCCGCTCCAGCTCCTTTCGCTTCTCTGAAGCCTCACGGATTTTGTCTTCCATCCTCTTGCGCCAGGTGATGTCCTGCATCGTCCCGGCCATCTTGGTGGGGTTTCCCTCGTCGTCCCATTTCACCACTTGCCCTCGATCTTGCACCCAAATACAATCCCCGCCGCTGGAGGCAGTTCTGTAATCCACGTTGAGGAGGGGGGTCTTTCCTCCGAGGATATCCCGGAGGCAGGTCTCAACAGCGGGCAGGTCCTGGGGATGGATCGCCCTCTTCCAGGCGTTCATGTCGCTCTTTTCGCCCGGCTGAAGATTTATCATCTCAGCGTACCGGTCGTTGTGGGCCACCTCGTCCGTCAGCATGTCCCAGTTCCAGATGGCGAGGTCCGCCCCCTCGATGGCGAGGTTGAGCCGCTCTTCGCTCTCTTTGAGGGACTCTTCGACCTTCTTCTGCTCTGTGATGTCCACCATGATCCCGTTGAGGCCCTTCAGCTCGCCACCTTCGACGATCGGCCTTCCGTAGGTTCGAACGACGCGAACACAGCCCTCTTTGTCGATGAATCTGAACTCGGTGGGTTTGGATTTTCCGTCGAGGGCCCGACTCAACCTGGTCTTAAGGAGATCTGCGTCCCCGGGGTGGAGAAATCGGAAGACGTTCTGGCCCAAAACCTCCTCGACCGAGTATCCGAATATCCTCTCCACGGCGGGGCTGACGTAGTTGATCTTGCCCTGAGGCTCGACGACGTAAATCACCCCGTCCACGTTCTCCACCAGGGCTCGGTACCTCTTCATCGATCTTCGGAGATCGGCTTCTGATGTGACGAGCTCTTCATCTCTTTTTTGGAGCGTCATCGACGATCTCTGGAGGTCTTCCAGGGTGGCCGAAAGCTCTTCCAGGTCCACGGCAAGCTCTTCATCGGATGAGCGTTCTTTGAGCGATCTGATCTTTCTTTTCGCTCTTTCGATCTCCTCTTCCAAATATTCGCTTCTCATATCGTCAACAACCCCGCAAAAGTAACACCATTTCTCTGGCCACACCCACAAGTGACATCAAAGACCTTCCAGACTGGTTTTGAATTCGTTCCGATCTCGATCTATTATCATTCATCTTCACATAAGATAGATATAACGATTTAGGAAGGTCTCCTCCGCCCCTTCTCATACCTTTTTTTGCTTGAAGTGGACGAATCTGGCCTTCGATCGATTCAAATATCAATAGACCACTATCTGTGGATCGATGCGGCTTTTGGGCGCTGACGAAGCGGGAAAGGGGCCGGTGATCGGCTCGATGTTCGTGGCAGGCGTCGTCGTCGACGAGGACCAGCTCTTCGACCTCGCGGCCCTGGGGGTTAAGGACTCAAAGCTCCTCGAGCCCTCAAGACGGGAGCATCTCGCCTCCAAGATCGAGAAGATCGCCCTGGATCGTTACGTTCTGGAGGTGAGGCCCGAGGTGATCGACGAGCTTCGCAGCCTTATGAGCATGAACGATATCATGGTCAAAAGCTTCTCGGTGGTGGTGGAGAAGCTATCGGCGGAGAGGGCGATCCTGGACGCTGCCGACGTCAACCCCGGCCGGTTCGCCCGGAGGGTGAAAGAGGGGAGCGGGACCAAGATGGAGGTCGTCGCCGAGCACAGGGCCGATAAAAACCACCTGGTGGTGGCTGCGGCCTCGATCCTTGCCAAGGTGGAGAGGGACCGGTCGGTGAGGGAGATCGAGAAGTCCCTGGGCTTGAAAATCGGGAGCGGCTACCCTTCGGACCCCGCAACAGTCCGGTTCCTCGAAGAATGGGTGAAAGAGCACGGCGAGCTTCCGCCTTTCGCGAGGAAGAGCTGGAAGACCGCCGAAAGGGTAAAAGCTAGATTTATATAGACTTCCCGGTGTTGTAAGATCCGAGGGATAAAATTTGGATATCGAGGACACGCTGCTCATGATTCCAGGGCCGGTCAAGGTACCCCAGAGGGTGCTCCGGGCCATGTCAAAGCCGATGATAAGCCACCGGAGCGCCGACTTCGAGACGATCTACGAGGACTGCAGGTCGCGGCTTCGGGATCTCTTCGATTCGGAGAACGAGGCTGTGGTCCTGAGCGGCAGCGGGACCGCCGGGATGGAGGCTGCCGTGGGCGGGATCGTCGGAAAAGGGGATAAGATCGTCACCGTCACCAACGGCAAGTTCGGAGAGAGGTTTACAGAGCTCGGCGACCGGTACGGCACCGCCGTCCCCCTGGACTTCCCCTGGGGCACGCCCTTCGACCTGGACCGGATAGAGGCCGCCCTTGAAGAGGGCGCAAAGGCCATCGCCATGGTCCACAATGAGACCTCCGTCGGGATCGTCAACCCCGCAAAAGAGGTCGGGAAATTAGCCCGCAAGCACAACGCCATATTCATCGTGGACGGTATCTCTTCTGTCGGAGGAAACGAGTTTCTCACCGATGAATGGGGGATCGACATCGCCATCACCGGATCTCAGAAGTGTCTAGCCGTCCCTCCGGGCCTCGCCATGGTGACGGTGAGCGAGAGGGCGATGGAAAAGCTGGAGAAGGGGAAGGGCGGCTACTACACCGACCTCAAGGCTCACCTGGACAAGGCCACAAAGAACCAGACGCCCTACACCCCGGCGGTCTCCCTCTTCTACGCCCTCCAGGAGGCGCTATTAATCGCCTCTGAAGAAGGCTTCCCCGAAAGGCGGGCCCGGATGGCGAGGCTCGCCAAAGGGGTTAGAGAGGCGGCCAGCGCCCTGGAGATCGAGCTCTTCCCAAAGGTCAACGAGCACTCCACCTATTCCAACACCGTCACGGCCATGAAGATGCCCTCCGGCATCACCGACGGTCAGCTCCGAGGAGGGATGCGAAAGCGCGGCGTCGTCGTCTCCGGTGGCCAGTCGGAGCTGAAGGGGAAGATCTTCAGGATCGGAACCATGGGCGCCTGCACCGAGTCCGACGTTCTCAGAACGATCCAGACTTTGGAGCTGGTCTTGGAGAAAGAGGGCGTGATATCCCGCCTCGGGGCTGGCGTGGAGGCGGCGAGCAAGGCGATCGACGCGTAAAGACCGCGTCAACATTTTTTGGTGACAAAGTCCCGCCAGCTCATCCGTTAACATTTAATAGAGACATCTCTCTTATAGCTCCAAGGGTAATTTCAGAAAAATACCAGAAATCAGGTGGGTCGTGAAAGCTTGAGATCTCCAAAATGTGCGCTACTAGTTTTTGTCGTGGTCACACTAATTTTGGCTCCAGCAGCTACGGGACAGACGAAAGCTTCCATGAGCTTCCAGCAAGCTGGAACATCAAAGATTCCCTTCAACGTAAACCAGCCCATAGTCTACAAAGTTCAACTGGTAAATGAGATGAGCAGCCCCATGCGCTACGTGGTGGATCTGGAGGTCGGGCCAGACTACACCGATTACTCCGCCTCAAAGAAGTACACCACAGACGTCAGCCTCACCGCCCGGTCGTCCCAGGACGTCAGCTTCAACGTCAACTTCAGGTCGCCGGAGATGAGCCTCGGCGCCTTCGGCGAATGGGCCTCTTCCGAGAACGATACCAGCACCTGGGAAAAAAGCTGGTATCGGGCGCTTATCACCCCCCTCGTTGGAGATTCGGTGACCGTGGAGGGGTACGATGGCGATCCCACGCTCATCAAGATGATCACCGTCTACAAGAACGCGGAGGTCTCCCCGAAGATGGGGACGAGCGACGCCCTTTACAGCTACCGGATCGACGTCTTTTCGAGCGCTGAAGACGTCGTCGCCCTTCAGGCCGCCCCCCAGCCGATCGGCCCCTGGATCGACCTAGGAGAGAGAAACTACACCAACGTCGGAAGCTGGCAAACTCTGGCGTGGGAGAACGTCACCCTTGACTTCGACTTCATCGGGGCTTACTATCGATTTGTTGGACGAAAGCAGACCGAGACCTTCGAGGGTCCCTTCTGGCCGGTGGACTACGAATACGCCAACTCCAGCGTCGACCCCGCCGACGGGTTTTCGGGATCGCCCTTCACCTACTCCCTCGACTTCAAGGGGTCCAAGAGCCTGGACGTGGGCCTCAACATCTGGGACATAGATCAGAACGAGTTCAAGCTCGTCGAGAAGAAGAGGTACGGTAACGCCACCCGCTGGCAGAGGATGGTGTGGTCCGGCGTCATGCCGAGCGAGACGATCGGCTCGGAGGGGACCAGTTCTTACTACTTCAGCTTCAGCTACCCCGACTCCGGGGGGTCCCTCGGCACCAGTCGCGCGGAGGAGGGGAAGGTCTACCTCGGTCCCGAGATCGTCCTGATAAAGTACGAGAACCCCGCCGTCTCTCCGGAGAAGGGGAGCACCATCGCCCGGTACACTTACTCGGTGGACGTCGAAACATCTCTCCCCGTCTGCGACATCGAGCTTCAGACGAGGGAGCCGGGCTCCTCCCTCTGGAGGTCCCAGGGGATCGCCACCTACAACGGCGACCCTCGGATAAGCTGGCGGGGCGTATCCTTCGAGGGTGACGTCGCCGGCAACGCCAGCTATCGGTTCATCCGCGTAGCTTCGCCCCCACGAACTTACTCCGGTCCTGAGATAGTCAAGGAATCGATCGCAGGATGGGTATCCCCACAAAGCGGGTCCATCGGATCCTGGGATTCGGGCTTCCACATTCCCGGAGAGCGGCTGGTCCACACCCCCTTCGTCTATTCGATGGTGATGGATTCGGCCGAGACGACCGAACCCCTGGTGGTGAAGCTGGAGGTTTACGACCCCATCCGCAAAGCCTGGATCGAGGCTGGAAGCCCCCAGAGCTACAACTTCTCCGAAGGGTCCCTAAACTTCACCATCGACCAGCTTCCCTTCACCGAGCCCTTCCTCGGCGAGTCGAGGTTCAGGTTCCTCTCCGGGACCAGGTTCCTGGATGGGGAGGACGGGTTTGCAGGTCCGGATGTGGTGGTTAACTTCAGAAATAAGACCTGGAACGTGACTTACGATAAGGCCCGCGGCGAGTACGTCTACACCTACGGCGTGGATGTTCGCTCATCTTTGAACTTATCCGCGGACCTGGCCACCACCATGGACCGGACGGCATGGACCCTCGCCGGCGATCCAAAGAAGTACTCCTCCGAGGCCGCAGAATGGAAGAGGCTGGAATGGGTGGGCTACCCCTATTATCTGGAGGTAGACTTCCTGCCGGTCGGGGAGGCGGCATGAAGAGATTCGCAGCAGTCCTCATCATAATTTTTCTTCTCCTGCCTCTCGCGGCCGAGGCCCAAGGGGTGAGCCCATCGCCGCCCAAATCGGCGCCGTCGTCGGGGAGCGGCGGCAGCGGCGGAGAGTCCAGCAGCTCCAGCGGTGGCAAGAAAATAGTCAAACTCGATCTGGAGGACATGATCGGGAACCTAGAGAAGTGGAAGCAGGATGATCCTGACAAGTATGAGTATCTAAAGAAGCTCCTCCACATACCTTTCGTCCCGCCGAAGGACTACGCCCCTCCCACCGTCCTTCTATGGTACCCCTCAGGCAAGACTAATATCACCAGAAACGACCAATTAGATATCTACGCCTACGTCAAGAACGACAATCCCATCGAGGTCCGGTCGGACGTTTACCTCTGGCTGGAGGCGAAAGGTCCTGGGGAGGAGAACTATACCAGGGTCGGGTCCTCGAGGGTGATCCTCGCCAACGAGTACTCGGAGAAGAATAACGTCACCGTCAGGGACTGGTCAGGCATAACCCCCTTCGTCGATTGGAGGGAAGTGGGAAAGGCCAGCTTCCGCCTCTGGTTCAACGATATGCACAGCACCTATTATACCGATACCATGTACGCCAAGCCCTACCATCAGGGCGAATATTACAGCCTCCTCGAACTTGAGCTGGTCAACAGCCGCCCCGAAGTTGACGAGGGAAGCATCCGGGTCGAGCCGGCGCGGGCAAGGTACAACGATCCCATCAGGTACGAAGCCCGGTTCGACGACGGCGATAGGGACATGATCAACGTCACCCTCCACCTCCTCGACGAAAGGGGGACGGAGATCAGAAATGAAACCCAGGACGTGAAGTCCGGGACGAACGTCACCTTTGTGGCCAGCCAATACGGCTTCTTCGGAGAGGGGGATGCCGGAAAGAACTTCTCTTACCGCTACACCTACGGCGACGGCCTCGACGCGAACGAGACGGAGACGTTCTCGGGGCCGAGCCTTCTGCCAAGCCCCAAGATATTCGTCTCGGACCCGAACGTCGACCCCGAGGACGAGAACCGATACTGGTGGCAGAAGTACCGGTTCAGCCTCAAGGTGAAGAACCCCGAGATAGCGAATCTCCGGGTGGACCTCTACACCAGCACGCCCTCTCATCCTGATAAATACCAAGATACGAAGACCATCAACGCCTCCGAGGAGGTGCAGACCGTCATCTTCGACGTTCAACCCTTCGACGTCTCCGACGCCGACCAGAGCTTCAGCTATAGCTTCAGGTACTCGGCGACGGACCAGAACTCTCGAGAGGAGACCGGAAGCTTATCGGGTGATAGGATCAACCCGAAGATCGTCAGGTATCCGATATACTCGATGGTGACGATCGGAAACGTCCTCGCCATACTCCTGGCGGCGCTCGTCGGCGGGATCGCCATTGAAAGGAGGATTTACCGATGACCGGTCTAATGAACGAGACGATCGCGGGCGCCCAGGCCGTCGATATATCTTCGGCCTCGAGCCTCGTGCCCGAGGGGATGACGAACCTCCTCGCCGACATATATTCCAACGGCCTCCTGGGCCTCGCCCTCTTCCTCCTCCTGTTGGCCCTGGGCCTCGTCCTCCACAGGCTGAACATGAAAAGGACCTATGAGAGGGTGGCGGCGACCACCAGCTGCGGCGAGATCTCCAAAGACGATCTTCGAGAGGAGATGTTCATCCGTCAGGGCTCAAACTTCAACGCTGCCGCCGTCACCGCCTGGATGCTCCTCTTTGGGGCCTTCGCCTACTTCTATTTCCTGACGCCGGAGATATTCCCCCGATACAACTACTACCAGGTCCCGGCTCTGGCCTCGGGACCCATGGGATTTTTTGCCTTCGGGTTCTTCGTTCTTCTTTTGGCCCTAGGAGCTGCCGCCTTCGTTCCGAGGGAGGTTTACGGCTACTACGAGATCTCAAGACGGACGAAGGTCGCCATCATGCTCACAGGGCCATTGCTCGCTCTATCCATCGCCTTATCTGTCCAGCAGGGGACGACATTTCCCCAGGTTGAGCCAGCATCGCGGCTTCTCGCCTTTCTGGCCCTATTCGCCTCGGAGCTGGCCCTGCTCTGGCCCATATACGCCGAGGGCCTGGGAGGGATGAGATGAGACTTTGTATCGTCGGAATCGGTGGGTGTGGAGGCCATCTGGCGGAGCGTTTCCTCAAAAACCAGGATGTTTCTCCGCTGAAGAGGTCCCTGGGCGAGCACGTCTCTTTCGGAGGCGTCAAGGGCCTCTGGCTTGAGGCGGACGTCCAGGAGACTGAGAATCAGAGCTTCTTTGGATCTCTGGAGAGCGGATGCTATCCCGGCTTCTTCGTTCCCCACGACGTCATAGGTTCCGAGTCCGAGACCTCGAAGCTGATCGTCGACCGCTATGGGTACGACGTCAAGAAGCAGGGGTTCATGAGGCAGGCCGAGTTTCTCAAAGCCGTCTTTGAGATCTTTGAGAGCGACGAGGAGGTAAAGCGGGCCGCCCTCTCGGAGCACGAGTCTGAAAACCCGATCCTCAGAGCCGCCTGGGACCGGATACGCCCCTACACCACCCTCGCAGGCCCCAGGGATAACAACGACGGCTCAGAGATGTGCGACGGGATCCTATTCCTGGTCTCCTTCGGCGGAGGGACGGGGACCGGCTTTGTCAACCCCATCACCAGGTACATCAGGAGCGAGAGGCCCGCCTATCCCGTCTTCGTACTGGGGGTGCTCACCGAAGAGGGGACCGACGCCCAGCAGAGGGCGAAGGAGGCGAAGAGAGACCTGGGAGCTACCATCTCCCTCTACGATCTTTTGACCAAGAGTGTCGGCGTTGGGGTGGACGGTGTGATCCTGGTCGACAACCAGATCATGGTGGAGAAGTTCGGCCTGGACTATTCGGCCATCGACGACTACATCCACCAGTCGATGAGGCCTTTCGTTGCCGGACGCCACTATCCCGGCGAGGACCCGCCGAGCCTCGCCATGAGAGAGAAGTTCATAGAGGGACTGGACCGGCCCCCCATCCTGGTTCCATGCTTTTGGCGGGAGAAGAGGAGAAAGGACCCCGAGGAGAACCTGGTCAAAAAGGCCCTAGCCGAGGGGAGGCTTTTCGGGTGTGATCCCGCCAGGGCCGAGAGGGCTTACGTCTTCACAAGAGGGTTTGTGAGCCTCGACAAGATCGTGGGGGCGGTGGCGCGGCAGACCGGCCTTGCCGAAGATCGGATCGAGCCCTGGAGGAAGCTGGGGGAGAACCACGCCGACGAGATCCTGATCCTCCTGCGAAACCCCTACGGAGAGGAGAGGGGATGCGAGGTGAAGGGAAACCTGGATTATCGGCTTCACAGGGTGATCAGGATGGCCCTCAGGTACATGGACGATCCCGAGAGCAATTTGGTCTCAGAGGGTATGCCGGATCGTACGAAAAAAGCCCTGGAGGACTACTTCTACGGGGACGACGGGATCCGGGAGAGGCTGAAAGAGGGTCTCATCAGGATCGAGAAGGGTGATAAGCCCTTCTTCCGCAACGAACGGAACATCTTCGAGAGGTCGGTCCGGGACCGAGGCTTATCCGAGCTTCATCGGGGCGGTCGGAAGGTAGGCGACGATGAGATCAAGAGGCTTGTGGAGGATGAGGTGAGAAGGGTCCTCGCTGAACGGGGCCTTTGAACCAAGGAGGGCTAAAATGGCGAAGAAGGCTGCACTCCTGGTGGCAGCCCTGATGCTTATCGGGGCTTATGCCTTCTTGCACGATGACGGTGGAGTTGACGGACCGCTTGGCGACGACTTCGGCCGAAGAGGTGAAAGGGATATTCCTGATCCTTACTATCTGGATCTGAAGCCCGCCGACGTCCAGAATCCCGACGACGTGATCAGGTACAGCAGCTCTATTAAGGGCTACGCCACGGACCTTGACGTCTTTGAGAGGGCCGCCTTTTACGAGTGGTACTTCAAGAGCCACGGGTTTGATGTCTCCTTCGCCTATGCCAGGGACTTCGCCAACAAGGGCAAAGATCACGTCTGGCTTCTGGTAAAGAACAGCAAGGGCGAGATCATCGAGGTAGATCCCTCCTTTTCGAAGGTCGGGGGGCGGTCGATGGTGCCCCTGAACGCTGAATATACCGTCTACGACCGGGAGTTTGAGGACATCTATTCGGCGAAAGACGTCCTCGGCGAGGACAGAATGGCCTGGTGGAAGGACCAGAAGGCCCGCGATGTTCTGAATGAGAACGTCCTTTTGGAGGAGAAGGACACGTCTCAAAGGATGGCGGAGGCCTAGAGATCCCCGTTTTCTCTCGAACGGAGGAGGATTCATGGCGTCGAAGACGATTCTTGTTCTGGGCGGCTATGGGGGCGCCGGGACCGCCATATCGAGGATGGTCCTCAAAGAGACCGATGCCGACCTTATCGTGGCCGGAAGGCGTAAAGAGCGGGCAGAAGCCGTTGCAGAGGCTCTAAACCGCGATTTCTCCGGCGACCGTGCCTCATGGGCCTTTGCTGACGCCTCTGATCCCAAGACCCTCAGTGAACCCTTCGGGAGGGCGGACCTCGTCATCGATGCGGCGACGACCACCTCTTTCGTCGAGACGACGGCTAGATACTCCCTCGAGGCGGAAGCCGACTACCTCGACATCCACTACCCCCAGGAGGTGGTGGCGGTCCTCGAAGGGCTGGCTCCAGAGGTCGAGGGAGCGGGTCTCACCTTCGTGACCCAGGCCGGCTTTCTCCCCGGCCTACCCTCGGTCTTCGTCCGGAGGGCAGGGGCCTTCTTCACCAAGTACAGAAGGGCAGCCGCCTCCGTCGCCATGAGGACCGACTTCGATTTTGGCGGAGCCGTCCTGGAGTTCGTCGACACCCTCGGCGACTACTCCGCCGAGGTCTACCGTGGAGGCGAGTGGAGGCGGGCCGGGTACCGGGACGTCCGGAAGGTCGACTTCGGCCCGCCCCTGGGAGAGAGGGCCTGCTACCCAACGACCCTGGCGGAGATGAGTGATCTTCCGGAGCGTCTGGGGATCGAGGAGCTCGGGGCGTACGTGGCAGGGCTGAACTGGTTTGTCGACTACCTGGTGACGCCTCTCTCCTTCGCCCTCGGCAAGGTGAAGAGGGGCCTGGGAAGAGAAAAGCTCGCGCAGCTCATGGTCTGGGGGTCGAAGCGGTTCAAACCCGAGGGGGAGGCCGTCGCCTTCCTCCTGGAGGCGGAAGGGGAGAAGGTGGGCAAGGGCGTCACCGTCAGGATGGCAGCGAAGCACGACGACGTCTACGAGTTCACGGCGATGCCCGTCGTCGCCTTCCTCCTCCAGTATCTTGAAGGAAGCGCAAAAAAGCCCGGCCTCGCGATGATGGGCCACCTGGTGGACCCGAAAAGGTTCGTCGAGGACCTGGAGAGGATGGGGGCCAAGGTCGAGTTCGATCTCCGCGTTGCTTGAGAATCTGCAAAAGAGGGAACAGGATGAAGTCAGACGACGAGTTCATGAGGGAGGCTCTGGAGGTGGCGAGATCTGGCCTCGCTGAGGGCGGCGTTCCCATCGGCGCGGTACTGGTGGAGGATGGCAGGATAATCGGGAGGGGCAGGAATCGGCGGGTCCAGGACGGAGATCAGCTGATGCACGCCGAGATCGACTGCCTGCGAAGGGCGAGGCTCACCGGGGGCTACATCGGCACGACTTTGTACTCGACGATGATGCCCTGCTACCTCTGCGCCGGGGCCGCGGTCCAGTTCGGTATAAAGCGGGTCGTGGCTGGGGAGGCGGAGAGCGCCCCCGAAGCGAGAGAGTTCATGGAGGCTCACGGGATCGAGGTCGTAAACCTGGATCTAGCAGAGCCGAAGGAGCTGTTGGCCGAGTTCATCCGGGGGCGTCCCGGCCTCTGGGACCAGTTCCTGGCCGAGTGCAACCCGGAGATATTTTGATGAGGGCTTCCGGATCGGTTGGGGAGAAAAGATGTTCATAAAGGACCTCAGCGACTGTTCGCGGTTCGTCGCCCTCGACGGGACCGATATCTGCGAGCTTCTCCATCCCGGCAGGGAGGATGAAGAGCTCTTCATGGGCTACAGCCTAGCCCACGCTCGGCTCGGACCCGGCGAGGCATCAAGGCCTCACCGCCTCAAAACCTCTTCAGAGGTCTACTTCATCCTCGAAGGGCGGGGCAGGATTAAGATCGAAGGTGAATCTGCCGAGGTGGAACCGGGCACGGCGATCTATATACCGCCGGGGTCGAGCCAGAATATCGAGAACACGGGGGATGGCACCCTGGTCTTCCTCTGCCTGGTGTACCCGCCATGGTGCGAGGAGGACGAGGAGGTGGCCTGAAGAGCCGGTCATTTCATGCTAGGGCTGGTGGGTCGGATTCCCGCAGATCCATTAAATCAAAAAGTTTTAGTAGATTGGACAGGAAATTATATTCTAGAGGTGAAGATCTTGGAGGATAGTTTTGACAGCACCTACATAATCAGAAAAGAGCTTTACGACGAGTTCATCGAAGACGCAAAGATGGTGGCTCTCACCGCCTACACCGTTCCGGCCTTTGTTAAGTACGAGCTGTACAATATGATCGACATGGAAAGGGACATCGCCATGGTTGTGGTCTGGAAGCCGGAGACCACGGTCAAGCAGATCAAAGAATTTGATAAGAAGTGGTTCCTCGAGAAGTACTGAACCTTCGCGGCTGCCCCGCCATCGGCGGGAGCAGCCCTTGGGCATAAGCTTTTGACAGTATCAAGCGGCCACCCTTAAATTGGCCTTCTTCCGCCGGAGCGACTATAGAGGGGCCGGATATTCGAAGGCGCCGCCGACCCGACGGATTTTCGACCTCACCGGGCCGAATCGTCGCTCTCCATTATGCCGAAGACGTTCCCTTCGGTGTCTCTACAGTAAGCGAAGTAGCCGTAACCTGGTATCGTCATCTTTTCGGTGATCACCTCTCCCCCCTTCTCGGCTACCTTCGCCATGAACTCCTCCAGGGACGGGACCTCCACGGTGTTGGTGGTGCTCTCGCCCTGCCTCTCCCTCATCTTGAGGGCGCCGTCGATCCCGGGACCATCGCCGGTCTGGACGAGCCAGTAGTCCACCGGCTCCCACTTCTCCACCTTCCACCCGAATACCTCAGTGTAGAACTTCACGGCACGGTCGGGCTTGTCGATGGCGATCTCGAAATGAATCACTCGTGGCATAAAAGTCCTTTTGTTTTTTGATTCAGATATAAGTGACGATCAGATGGCGATCCGGAGGATGCAGCCGCTTCGAGGGGGCGTTCATTCCAGCTCTTCATCCAGGATATGGTAAAATTTCTCTCTCGCCCACCTCTCTGTCCAGGGGGCATGCCCACACCTCTCGAGGAGGATGAACCTGAAGCTCTTCAGAGCCTTCGAGAGGGGACGTTCAACACCAGCTGCGGGATGGGGGTCATATTCTCCGTGGATCGCCACCACCGGGCATTTGATCTTCGATCCCAGATCCAGGAGCTTTCCGGTCCTCCTCAATTCTGCAGCCTCTCTCCAGACGGCCTGAAATACGTCAGATCGAACGTCAACGACTTCCGATTCGATGGATGAAAGTAGAGGATCGTATGAATCGGCCTTCGAGAAGAGCGCCCCCATCCGCGCCAAAGCCGCTCTCTTCTCTTCCGCCCCGACGTTCTCAGAGCTCTCCAGAATTCGAACTATAGACTCGACCTCCGCCCTCTCCTCCTCGGTCAGGCGGCCAAGTCTTGTCTCGGCGATCTCGGCGGCGCGCCTCTCCTCGAAGGGTCCGCTTCCGACGAGGATCAGCTTTCCGACCAGCGCCGGATATTCGGCGGCTAGAATGAAAACGAGCCAGGCACCCCAGGAGAAGCCGATGAGCACCGCCGGAAGGTCCCCGGCCCTCTCCAGAACCGCCCTCAGCTCCTCAACCTGCCCACGGACCGAGGTCGGCGTCTGTAGGGGCTCCAGGACACCCCACCTCTTTGAGAGCTTGCGGGCCACCGGAGCCATCTCACCCCTTGCACCAGGGCCGCCGTGGACGACGACGACGCTGTACGGCGGCGTTCCATATATTCTGAGATCGTCCATATCGAATCCGACTCGTCGAAGGTTCACCGAAGATCTTTTCGATCTTTCAATCGCTTCCTTATGCTCCTCGCCGCCAGAAACCCCGTCGAGAAGGCGGCCTGGAGGTTGTAGCCGCCGGAATCTCCGTCCACATCCAAAACCTCGCCGACGAAGTAAAGCCCAGGCACGAGCTTCGACTCCATCGTCTTCGAGTTCACCTCCGAGAGGGTCACCCCGCCCCTGGTGACCATCGCCGAGTCAAAGCCGCCCAGCTCCTCGACGATCATGGGAAATCCAGATAGACGGTCGGCAAGGCCGATCCTCATCTTCCTTGTCATCGAGGCGCATTTCAGGTCGTCTCGAATACCCAGGATATCCAAGACTTCAGCCACAAGCCTGGCGGGGATCTCAAGCTCCGCCAGAACCGTCTTCAGATTTCGCGCGCCCTCCTCTTGCGATCTATCTATAAGCCACCTCTCAATCTCCTCCTTCTTTCGAGTCCCAACAAACGAGATCTTGAGAAGGTCCCCTGGCCGGATATCCCTGGAAAAGTCGAGGATGCCAGGGCCCGAGAGCCCCTCGTGGGTGAAGAGGACGTCCCCTCTGTGCTCCTTCACCTTCCTGCCTCTGAAGATGGAGACCTCGGCGTCGGGAAGGGAGATCCCGGCGAGGGTCGAGAATGGATAACCCCTTATCCGGACGGGGGCGAGGGCCGGGCCGACGTCGGCGATGGAATGGCCGAGGCTTTCGGCGAAATCGTAGCCGTCGCCGGTGGAACCGGTGACGGGATACGATCGGCCGCCCGTGGCGATGACGAGCGTGCGTGACCGATAAGTCTCATCCGTGCAGGCGACAAGAAACTCATCCCTCGATTTCGAAATCGACGTAACAGCCTTGCCGAAGGCGATATCGATCTTCCGGACCTCGCACTCCGCCAGGAGGACGGTCAAGACGTCTCGGGACCTCTGAGTCTCGGGGAAGACCTTCCCCCCCTCCAGGGTTATCATCGGAAGGCCTCTTTCTTCGAAGAAGGCGATGAGGTCGAGGTTGGTGAAGCCGAGGAGGGCGGGCCGGAGGAAACGGCCGTGGTCGCCGTAATGGCTGAAAAATGACCTGATATCTCCGGCATGGGTCAGGTTGCAGCGGCCCGAGCCCGAGACGAGGAGCTTATTTGCGGGAGATCTCTTCTTCTCAATGATGAGGACCCTTTCGCCCCCGCTGGAGGAGTTCAAACCACAGAAGAGCCCGGATGGCCCCGCTCCTACGACGATCAGATCTAGCAGTTCATCCTGGTTGCCATCCTTGAACATAAAATTAACACCGGAAGACTGGTCGGCCCTTAGCCGTTAAACGGCGGTCTGAACCTCAAACCCCAGACGCTCCTGGAGGTTCGAAGAGAAGATGGGCGCCAGGGGACCCATTTCCGGGAGCGTCCTCGGACTGAGGTGACGGGCGGATGGCGACGCCAACTCCTATCCCAGCGCCTTCGCCTTTTCGAAGGCCTCCTTTGCAGCGTCGTCTTCCCCCAGCATCTGGTGGGCCCAGCTCTTGTTGTTCCAGGCGGCTGCATATCCGGGCTCGATCTCCAGCGCCCTCTCGAAAGAGTCCAGAGCCTCCCGGTACCGGCCCAGCCTGTTCAGGGTCATCCCCCTCTTGTTCCAGGCCTCCGCGAACCCTGGATCGATCCTGAGGGCCTCGTCGTAACAGCCCAGAGCCTCCTCGAACCGGAGGAGCATCTGGAGGGTGTTGCCCTTGTTGTACCAGCTCTCCGCGGAACCGGGATCGATCACCAGGGCCCTCTCATAACACCTCAAGGCCCGGTCGTAGCTTCCGGTCATCGTGAGGGCGTCGCCCTTCCCGTCCCAGGCACAGGCCAGCTCCGGCTCCATTTCGAGGGCCCGGTCGTAGCAGCTCAAAGCCTCGCTGTAGCGGCCACGGCTGCAGAGATGATCGCCCCTCTCGGCCCAGTCTTTGGCGCTGTACGCCTCAACCACAGCAACGGCAGCGGTCGCATCAACCGCGGTCGAGGATCCGGTCCCCTCCTGGGGTTCCTCGACGACGGTTTCACCGGCGGATTCGTCCGCCTCGGCCTCTCCGAGCTCGGCGTCGAGGATGGCGTCTCCGACGGCGGGGCCTGCAGGATCCGGCGGAGCATCCTTTGCCTTCGCCTCTCCCTCCCCCTCAGAAGAAGAAAACGAACTGATGGCTGGTCCCAGGTCCATCAGGCTGAGGGCGGCCCTCTCTGCAGGCGATTCCTCCCCGGCGGATTCGTCCGCCGCCTCGACCCCGGAGTCTGGTCCAGGGAGGCCGGTCTCTTCTTTTTCTTTTTCTTCTTCGATACCATCCTCTCCTTCAGTCACCTCCTCCGCCTCGACGACCTCCACCTTCTCGGGTCCCGAAGGAGACCGGTCGACGCTGGATATGCCAGAAACCTCGTAAAAGGACTGTGACCAGTCGTAATCGCCATAGAAGTTCCCCACCCAGAAGTTCGTTCCCAGGTCGAAGGCGTTGTAGTTCTCGTTCTCTTCAAGGACGTTTTTGAGGATCTCGTTCTCGTCGGACCCGGCGTTGATCCATATCCCGTACTTGTTCTTCCAGACGACGTTCTCCTCGACGACGGTCCCCATCGAACCGTCGAGGAATATGCCGTACCAGCTGTTCTCGGTGACGAGGTTTCCTCTGATCAGGTTCTCTGCAGACCTCACCTCGATCCCGGCCCAGCCGAAGCCACCGTTTTTGAGGACGAAGCCCTCGAGCCTGACGCCGTCGGCGACGAGGGTCACGCCGCTCCCGCGCCCCCCGGCATCGACGATCGGCCTTTCGGTGCCGTTTCCGGCGCCTCGGAGGAGTATGGGCATGTCCACCACCAGGTTTTCGCGATAGGTGCCGCCGGAGACCTCCACCACGTCTCCGGGTCTCGCAGCATCGATGGCTGCCTGGATGCTGACGTAATCGCAACCCTCAGGTCCCACCGTTATGGTGGCCCCATCCGCTCCCGCGAGAAAGAGCGCTAGAGCCGCCAAAAAGTAGGATAAGATCGTCTTCGAACTCATCAAGCCACCCGCCTGGAGGTCCTTTCTACTTAGATATAGGAAAATGTTTTGGTGAAATGCCGCCCCATCACCCCACTCCAGCTTCTGAGACGGAGTGGATCGAGATTAAAGAGTTCTCCTTCAGTTCTCAAATCTAGATGGCCCCTTTAGATTGATTCGGATTGATTCGAGGAGCGCGGCGTCAATTATCACTCCAGCGATGAGGTGCACGAGAGGGGGATGGAGGCGGCCCTGAAGGACGCCTTGAAAGAGGTGGGGTGCGAGGAGATCTGCCTCTCCATCGACTTCGACGCCATCGATCCCGCCTACGCTCCGGGGGTCGGAAAACCCGAGCCCTTCGGCCTATCCTCCTGGGACGTTCGGTACATTGTCGAGATGATCGCCCCCAGGGCGGTCGGCCTGGACATCAACGAGATAGCGCCTCAGTTCGACGGAGGCAAAACGGCGGCCCTGGGCGCGAAACTGATCCGGGAGTTCATCGCCGCAAAAGCTGCGGCTAACAGGTAATTCACTCCACTCCAAAGTAGTCCAGATCGACCTTCTTAACCCTGTAGGTGGCGACGTCGGCGACGCCTATGTCGTGATCTATCATGAACTGGGCCAGCTGCTCCCCACCGATCAGGACGATCTTCGGCTGCTGGATGGTCCTGACATAATTATTCGCATCTTTTGAGAACTGGGACGTCGTGATCATAACGCCTTTTCCGGCTCTGTTGCCCATCAGGCTGCCGGCAAAGGCCTGAACCATTGGCCTTCCCACAGTCCCCTCCCATCTCTTGGCCTGGATGTAAACGGCGTCTAGGCCGAGCTTGTCCTCTTTTATGATGCCGTCTATACCGCCGTCACCGCTCCTGCCTACGGCTTCGCCAGCGTCCTTTCGAGAACCGCCGTAGCCCATGGAGACGAGGAGGTCAACCACAAGCTTCTCAAAGAAATCTGGGGTGCATCCCATTATCCGGTCGAGGAGATCTTGGGCCAGATCTCGTCTGAGGTCCTGGTAGCTGGTCTCCAAAATCTCTTCAGGGGTTTTGGTTTTGTCGGAGGCATCGTCGTTAAGATCGTTGTCGTCATCTTTGGAGGACCCACCATGAAACTCCAGGAATTCGGGAAATTGCTTCAGATACTTGACGTTGATATCCTGTGGATTCTCTCTCAGGACTGCAAGACCTCGATCGTTTATTCGGAACTTTCCCCTTCCCGTGCTCTCTAAAAGTCCGGCCTTTTTAAGGTACGTTCTGGCCCATCCTACCCTGTTGTCGAACTTGGCCTGCCTTCCGCTGGGAAGAAGCTCACGCCTCTCTTCATCGGTCAGCTCAAACTGATCTGCCAAAGTTTCTATGACTTCGTGAAGGCCGTGCTCTTCTCCGTCTCCCAACGCCTTCAAGAGCGGGAGCATCACGCTCTGGTAATCTGGAACTGTCATCTCTGCCGACCTCGTCGCCTTTCCTATCTCAGTTCAGATAATTAAGTTATGTGCTATCGGCCCGAGATGGTCCCGCGCCGGGCGAAGGTGGTATTTCGCCAGCGTGAATGGTCTGCAGAATATATATAAAATATAAATAATGGTCTCTATCCCCTCTTCCCCTCACCCATCAGAGCCTCAAACCCCACCAGCACGTCCTGCATCTCCGAGGAGATCGCCTCCTGACGCCTTTTTCTGTACTGGCTGGACAGCTCGCTCAGGTGCTCCTCGATATTCCTCTCCGCCGCCTGCATCGACGAGAGCCGGCTGGCGTTCTCGCTTGCCAGCGACTCTACAAAGGCCCGGTAGAGGGAGGTGAAGATCTGCTCCCGGACCAGGGAGGAGAAGAGCCGGTCCGGGTCCATGGAGAAGGTGGGAAGAGACCGGGAGGGCCACCTCCTCTCGGCGAGTTCAGCCAGCCACGCGGCGTTGAGGGGAAGGAGGCGGGCCATGGACGGGCGGAAGGTGGCCAGAGGCTCCGACGCCGGCCTGTTGTAGAAGAGGACGATCCGATCAAGGCCGCCCTCGATCCGCCACTCCTCGATCTTGACCAGAACCTCACCCATCACCTCGTTTATGCCGAGAAAATCTCCCGAGAAGGAGAACTGCGCCTCGATCGAGAGGCCCCCGTCTTCTAGGTGGCCGATCACCCGCTCGCCTTCCGGGGGACTATCTCTCGGTGATATTCCGGCAGAGAATACTTCGGAGGCGGTCGTCTATTGGGTGGTCTACTCTGGCCGAAATGATTTTGCGCAGCCCCGGACGATCCCTCTCCGATATGATGGGGCTGAAACTCTATCCGATCTCACCGTGTGCCTTCCGCCCTCTTTGCCGGCGGCTCCGAGGTGCTCTTTGATCTCCAGCTCCACCTCAAGCTTCTTCTTTTTGGCGTCTTCCTTGAAGCTGATCTCCAGGGTGATCGGCTCCTCGGGGGTGAGCATCACATGCTTCTGGGCGAGGTCCACCTCGATCATCCCTCCCTTCTCCAGGGAATCGGCCAGCTCCCTGAGGAAGGCCACGGCCTCTGAGATGCTAACGGGATATTCCTCTTCGATCTCCTCCTCTTCCGACTTCTTC
>NPIE01000636.1_pt1 | contig 31372 bp, 27 predicted proteins | sample 8637661 | NCBI WGS metagenome assembly NPIE01 (sample SAMN07420842, study PRJNA396082) | bioreactor metagenome | isolation source: sample BA12 brine-fed electro-methanogenic bioreactor BA | place: Japan: Kochi | collected 2016-12-09 | reverse complement strand
ATTAAAAATAAAAATAATAGATTTGATTAAATAAAAATAATAAGATAAATCTGATTGAGAATAAATAAAGTAGGTGTGATAATTATGATGAAAATAAATTCTTCTGAAGAGTTAGCTATTAAAATAGAGCATACAAATCTAAATAATCTTGCAAAAAAAGAAGACATAGAACATTTAACTAAAAAAGCTAAGGAATATGGCTTTTGCGCAGTTGTTGTATCTCCATATTTTGTTGAATATGCAAAAAATCTTTTAAAAGATACTGAAATTAAAGTAGTAACAGTATTAGGTTTTCCTTTAGGATTTACAGCCCCTGAATCAAAAGAAAAAGAAGCAGAAATAGCTATAAATTCTGGAGCAGATGAAATAGATATGGTTGTTAATATTCAAGCTTTTAAATCTGAAGACTATGACACAGTAACTAAAGAAATTGAAATGGTAAGAAAAGTAACTGATGGTAAAATCCTTAAGGTCATAATAGAAGCTGAACATTTAAATGATGAAGAAATCATTAAAATAAGTGAAATAATCAGAGATGCAGGAGCAGACTATATAAAAACATCAACCGGAATGAGTGGACAAAGTCCAAAAGCTGCAAACATTGTTTTAATGAGAAAAATTGCCCCAAATGTTAAAGTCAAAGCTTCTGGAGCAGTAAAAGATTATAAAACTTCAATTAGATTAATTAGTTCAGGAGCTGATAGAATAGGAACATCTTCTGGAGACCTAATTATTGAAGAGTACAAAAGAATTTATGACAAACAACTAATGGATGGCCCAAAGGGGTTTATGAAATAAACATGGGACATGATAAATATTAAACATAAAATAAGCTATATAAAAATATAGATTATATGAGGACATTATATAAAGATATTATTAAAGATATTTATAAGATAAATATTACACATTACAAATATAAAAAGTATGTGAAAAAATGGATAATCATCATAAAAACACATATTCAATATTTTTTAATGGTGAAACCTTAGAACTGAAATTAATATTGAGTTTAGAGGGCCCTAATGTAATGTATTTTACAAAATATAAAGCATTGTTTAATTCTGATGAGTGGGAGACAATTAACTTAATAGAAGGAGATTTAATCCCCCTTATAAATCAATTAGACGAAATTAATAGAAATAATAAAATGAAAAAATATGAAGAATTTCGAGAGAAATTAAATAGTATTTGGGAAACTTATCTTTTAGAAAGAGAAGCTATAAGATTAAAGATAAATCAAGAAAAAAATTTCAACAATGGAATAATAATCAAAAGAATAAAATAAATAAAATGAATAATATTCCAATGTTATAGTATTATATGTTATAATGATATTGAGCTTTATAAAATAATATACATTTCATCCATAATAACGTAAATTTCATTTATAAATAACATTAATATCTTTATTTTAGTAACATATCTAATTTAATAATATATTTACTTCAATCAGTATATTTACTTTAAATATTTATTTTTACATAAAATTTATATTGATTTTAGTTTTTTATTTGATTTTTTATTTGATTTTTTAGTTTTAATAACTTTTTTAGTGAATTTTTTAATAAATCTTTTAATAAATTTTTTAGTATAATTTATTTCAGTATAATTTTTTAATTTATAGTATAGATTTTTAGTTTAACATTAATATTGATAGGTATTAAAAATAATTTCAAGATATTAAAAATAATTTAAAAAATTATTAAAGTAATGAAAACAAATAATAATATTATATTATAAAAACAATCAATAATATTATAAATATTTGGTGAGAATATGAGTGAAGAAGTAGGTAAAGGAAAAGTAATCGATGTTATGAACAACTATAACATATCAGACATTGTTGTGAAAGGAAAATTCTTTACAGCAAAATTAGATGATAAAAATGACTTTGATAAAGTCAAAAAGCTTGGGAAGTTTGATGTTAAATTGAATAGTGGAAGGATGTTATTTGATTGTGAAATTGATAATCAAACTTTATCTGAGGAGGAATGTATAATCCGAGGATACTTTGTAAAGTTCGAATAAAAAAGTATTATACTTATTCAACAATTTTTTTTAATTATCATTTATCTTTTTACTGTTTTTACTGTTTTTAATGTTTTTACTTTTCTACCTTATTTAGTATTGTTTTTCTTTTAATTTTTATAAAAATAAGCATGAAATTTAGTAATATTAATTATTTAATTAAAAATTATTTTTAATAAAATAAGTATATAATAAAATAAGTAGATTTTTATCACTTTTAGAAAAAATAAAAAATAAATAAATTTTAGTTTTATTAAATACTACTTTATACTCAACTAACATCAATAAACAGGTAAATAATTATTAATTGAATGACTAGAAGCAATATTAATAGTCACATAATTAGGTAACCTACCATTATCCAATTGAAATGCTAATATTAAAGAATACATATATATCACAGTTTGGTACTGCATATTCCCTAAAGAAGTACTAAGATAATTAGGTGCCCTACCATTACTATCCATAAAACTCACAATAGATTGAGCATAAGCATAGTAATTAGCTTTAGTTATTTGCCCATTAATAGAAACACCAGTAGGAGAAGTAGGATTAGAATAATAATTTGAATATATATCAGTAATTATACCATTATTAAAATTAATAGTAGTTTTTGCTAATACATATAAAAAATCAGGCATAGACAAATTATAGTATCCAGTTTGACTATAAACAGTCACATAATTTGGTAATCTACCATTAACATCCACAAAGTTTTTAACTCTTGAGGCAGCATCCGCAATTCCATACATACCAAGTCGCCTAGTTGCAGTAACTTCACTAGATGAAGTATCCTTATTACTTTCCACAACTGGAGCATTTTGAATATCTTCACTACTATTTTCTGTTTCTTCAACTAAGTTTAAATCTTCATTAATATCATCATTTTCAATATCAATTGCTTCATCAGTATTGTTCATTTCCTCTGCATATATAGGAGATATACTAATTAAAGTAATTACTAATATCCCAATTAATGATATTTTCATTTTAAAATTTAACATATTTTCACCCCCGAATAAATTAATAAATTAATAAATATTTATTACATAATTTTATATTAATATTAACTAAATGTTAATATAATATAAATATATAATAACTCATATCTAAAACTATATATCAAATGATATATAAATATATAAGGAAATATAATTCTAAAAAATAAAAACATTAATATAACTAATTTAAAAAAATATTGAACCAGTAATCCAATAAAGATAAAATAATCTAATTAAAATAGTAATAATCAAATATATATAATTATACTCTTTATTAAGATATAATCTAAAAAATTAAACAAAATAATAATTTTTAATTTATATACTCAAAAAGTCATTCTTCAAGAAGACTAAAAACTAATCAAATGAAATTTAATTTTTATAAAATGAAATTGAAAAGTTTATATATTAGTATAATCTAATATAAAATTAGATGTTAAAATAAAAAATTTAACATCAAAAAATAATGTTCCCAATTAATAAAAAATATAAAAATATTATTTATTTTTTAAAGTATTTTTTAAAAGTTTCCTCTTATCAATTAAAACATACTCTCAGTCATGGAAAAGTTTATTGGGAACATAATTTTCATATAAATAATTAATACTAATTTTAAAATAAGTCAATATTCTAAAAAATAATATGAATATCAGTATTATCATCTTCATTTTCACCAAGATCACATATAATATCCACATACAAAATAAAATAAAATAAGATAAAATAAGATAAGATAAGATAAGATAAGATAAGATAAGATAAAATTTGCATTCCACTTGTTTCATCTGTGCTTTAGCAATTTTCGTGTATTTGTTTTTTGCATAAAATACCAAAATCAATGAACTTTCACAATTTTAATTTCTTTTCATTCCTTTTAATATTGATTTTTTAAATTAGAATAATATATTTTCCCATAATTCTAGTTTTTAAAGTGTGTCATCAAATTAGCATAATCTATAACAAATTGCATATCTTTCAACCCTAATTTGGATTTGTAATACTTTTTTTCATCGTTTATTTTATTAACTTTCTCCAACATTTCTTCTTTCGTAGAACTAATAATATCATCTAAATTTTTATAACCTGCTTCATAAAATGTTACTGCTGCTAATGACCCAATACCATTGATTCTAACAAGACATGATAAAGAAAATAGGCATTTAATCATCTCAACTGAAATATTTAATTCATCAGATATCATTTTTTCATTATTCTCTGATGTATAGTATTCATAAAAATCTTTTGTGTTTTTTATTCCTTTTTTATCTAAAGCAGAAATAGTATTGTTATCAATGATAGGAAAATCTTTAAATAGAATTCCTTTTCTGTTAAATGTTCCTAATTCTCTCCTTAATATGTTCAAATATTCTGGTGATATCTTTGTTTCTTTAGATAATTTATCAATTTTCGTTTTTGTTGATATAACTTGTTTTAAATCTGACAAATTTTTTAAACCACATCTTTCAAATATTTCAAAGTTATCGTCTATATTCTCATGTAATATTCGTCTACTTGGAATTAGATACTGACTCTTTAAAAAGATTTTATATTTTTGAATATCTATTTTCCTTAAATCCAAATTATATTTCATATTTTGTCCTCTTTTACATTATTATATAGGAATGTACTATTATAGGAATATACTATGAAAAATTTTTAAAAAAAATCATTTAAAAGAAATTATCTAAAAATAATGATTTTGAAAAACTTTAATTTTAAACTTTTATAAAAATTTTATAAAAATAAAAATCTTGATAAAGGATTTAATTAATAAAAAAATAACGATTTTAATTCCATTATTCATTTAATAATTAATGGGATAAAATTCTGTATATTTAGAATTTCTCTCAATAGGTAATCTACCAAGGTCTTTAACAATATTAGATAGCTGTTCAATAGAAGCATCAACACCATCTGGAGCTCCTGAAGCTTCAGATAATTCATCACCACCCAATGTTCCACCTAAATCATTGGCTCCGGCTGTTAGAGATATTTGAGCAAATTTAAAACCCATTTTAACCCAAGACACTTGTATGTTAGGTATTAAATCTCTAAACATTAATCTAGACACAGCATACAGTTTTAAGTCTTCTGTACCAGTTGCACCTAAATTTTTCCCTCCAGAATTATAAATTGGAGAGTATTCATACATAAAAGTCATTGGAATAAATTCAGTGAATCCTTTAGTTTCTAGTTGAATATTTCTTAAAATTTCTAAATGTTCAATACGTTCTTGGATATTTTCTACATGCCCATACATCATGGTAGCTGAACTTGGAATTCCAACATTATGAGCAGATTTTACAATATCTATCCATTTCGAAACATTTACTTTTGAAGGACAAATTAAATCTCTTGATCTATTTGTTAAAATTTCTGCTGCTGTTCCAGGTAAAGTATCTAATCCTGCTCTTTTTAAGACTTTTAATGAATCATCAACATCCATTTCAGATTTTAAAGAAGCATCATAAATCATTGTTGGAGAAAATCCATGGATTAAAACATTTGGAAATTCATTTTTTAATAGTTTAAGTAAATCTTCATAATATTCAATATTTGCATCAGGAAGAACCCCACCCATTAGACAAAACTCCCTAGCTCCATTTTCTACAGCTCGAGAAGCTTTATTTAATATTTCTTCATCAGTTAAAATATAAGCATCATGGTCCCCTAAATCACGTGCAAAAGCACAAAAACCACATTTAACAGTGCAAACATTGGTAAAATTAATATTGCAATTATTAATAAATGTTACATTATTGCCAACTATTTCTTTTCTTAAATAATCAGCTGTTGCAATTAAAGCAAATAAATCAGAACCACCAACATTGATTAAATAATTTGCATCTTCATAAGATATAGGTTCATCAAGAGCTTTATCTAAAATTTTTTGGGTTTTAAGAGAAATAGGCAGCTTATCTAACATATCATATCACCTTATCAGAATTTCAATAATTATGATTAACTTATTTAACATATCTTTTTAAGATTAAATAAATTTTCGAATTAAATAATAATTTAATTAAATAAATAATAATTAATCAAGTGAATAATTTAATTAACTAAATAATTTAATTAAGTGAATAATTTGGAATTAAGTGAATAATTTAATTAAGTAAATAATAATTAATATAAGATTCAAGTATTTAAATGTACCAGTTTTGACTCTTATTGTTGTTTTGAGTTGATTTCATATATAAAATAATAAAAAATATATTAAAATAATTAAAATATAATAAAATAATAAAAAAATCATGTTAATATATTGGATATGACAAAAAATAATAAAGCAAATGTTGCTCCCAAATATATTAAACGAGTATATTTTCTCCCTTCATCAATACTTCGGATTTTAAGTAATTTAAAAGTAGAAAAAATAATGATAATATTTATAATTAATATTGTGATGAGATAATACAATTCCAAGTAACCAAGAAAAATTGGAACAAAACTTATAAAAACAACTATACCAAATAAAACACTTGAAATTTTAAGTGCATTATCCATACCCATATTTATTGCAATTGATTTTGAATTTATTTTTTCATCACCAATCATATCTAATGCATCTGATGCAATTTCTTCACCAAGATCTATAAAGAATGCTATAAAAGCAAAAGACCATACCATTACATTCCAGGGGTTTCCAACAATAATTCCTCCGAAAATAAATGTGATAGCTACAGAAAAACTTACCATCAAATTACCAAATAAACCCATCCTTTTGAATTTCCAGTTATAAAGAAATCCAATAATCCAAAATATTATTACCACTAATAGAGCAATATAACTAATTTGAAATGCTAAAACAAAACCTATTATGCTTGTTATTATCCATAAAACAATAACTGAAGTAGGTTTAATTATTCCAGAAGGCAACGGTCTTGTTGGCCTATTTATCCTATCTGCTTCTATATCAAAATAATCATTGAGAATAAGTGCAGAGGTTGAAATAAAAAATCCTATCATAAAACCAAGTATTAAATCATTTAAAGAAGGAAAACTACTAATTGCTACAAATTCTCCCACTACAACACTAATTCCTGCTGCAAATGAAAGATCAAATCGCATTAATTGAATAATCCCTTTTATTTTTTCAAATATAATAATTTTATCTATCATATAGTTAAAATCCTTGTTTTATAATAGTTTAATATAAGTATCTTTTTTATATTTTCATTGAAATCAATATTAGTTTGTAATCCAGTTATCCTCTCTATTCTCCACTTCCCTTTTCAAAATATTTTTCATTTGATTCAGTATTTTTTCTGAAATTTCCATAAAATCACCTAATATTATATTAATAATCATTAATATTAATATTTTTATTTATATACTAAGAAAATATTGATAAATAATTAAAAAATAGTTTGATATCTATTATTAAAAATATAAGATTCTTGATATTAAAATTACTATATTATGTTATTAATTAAATATCTTTTTCAAATGAACGTAATATCTTGAATGTTTAATTACTATAAAACACATAAATTAATAACCATAAAACATTAAATAAAAAATAATAATTATAAAATATTAAAGTAAGTATAAGATAATAATTTTTTAAATATCAATACTTAAGTCTTATACTATTGATTTTGAAACATCAAAATCTATATTATGAAGGAGGAATTAGTTTTGATAAAGTTATCCATTTTCTGAAAAGAAATTGAAATTTAATATTAAATTAAAAACTAAATCTTTTATAAGATATTATGAGGTAAATAATAAAACAAGAAAAATTGAATGTTACTAAAAACAAGGAACAACATCTAACATTTCAGTATAGTTTTTAATTAATTAAACAATTTTGATTGGATAGGATACTAATATATGAAGAAAATAAATAATTTATCTAAATTATATAAATTAATTTTAAAATATAGGATGAAATTATATCTAAATGGAGGAAAAATTATGGAAAAAATACATTTGTCAATCATTATAAATGCACCAAAAGAAAAAGTCTGGGACATAATGTTAGGTAAGGATACTTATCCATTATGGACCGATGTGTTTATGCCTGGTTCTTATTACATTGGGGATTGGAGTGAAGGAAGTAAAATTCTTTTCCTTGCACCTGATGAAAAAGGAAAGACAGGTGGAATGGTAAGTAAAATAAAAGAAAACAGACCATATGAATATATTTCCATTGAACATAGATGCGAGATAGAGGATGGAAAAGAAAAAGAAGTTGAATGGGCAGGTATGCTTGAAAATTATACATTCAATGAAATAAATGGTAAAACAGAAGTTTCAATTGATATGGATGCAGTTGAAGAATTTAAAGAAATGATGCAAGACATGTGGTTAAAAGCACTTCAAAAACTCAAAGAATTAGCAGAGAAATAGAAACTGGAAAATAAAAATCTAATAAAAAATAAAATAAGATGATTATGTAAAGAAAAATACTTTAAAATAAAAAAGAATATTTATTCTACTAGCTCTGCAAACCCTAAGTTTCTTTTAGTTGCAGTAACTTTTATTTTAACCTCATCACCTTTTTTAGTATTAGGTACAAAAAGAATATATCCTTCCACTTTAGCTATCCCATCTCCAGACCTTCCGATGTCTTCTATTGTAACATCGTAAGTTTCGCCTTCTTTAACAGGAGCATTATTGTAACCATCATTTCGATTATTCCCATAACTTCTATTATTTCTTTCAAACATTGTAAAATCACTTCCAATTTTTAATTTAAACATGTATTTATTATATATGAGTGTAAAATTAGCTAATAAAAAATAAGAATGATTTTGAAACCATTCCCTTCAAAAATAAATCGATTAAAATAAATACTAAAAGAATTTTAGTAATCAAATAATGTTTTTGTTTTAAGAAAAAAATAATAAACCATCAAATAATATTATTCCAAACTATATTTTGCACTATAATTTAAGTATGTTTTCCAAAGTATATAAATCAAGTGATTTTATTTATCATTCCTCATTTTTACAAATAAATTTTATATATTTATCATCCACATTGAAAATTTTACAATTAAAAACAACCTATCTCCATATGTAACATTGAACATCAGCCCATGCCTATAAAATTTTACATATTTCTTCAGATGAAAGTTCAACATCATATAATTGCCCAATAACATGTGAAACTCTTGAATTCGAAACTTCATCCAATAATATATCTATTTTTTCATCACTTCATTCCATCACTAAATTAACATTTTCAACATAATAAACATCAATATAATATTTGTATTGGCCTAATAATAAAATCCTTCTAAAAAATCTAAATAAAAAAAGCAATCAATAATATAAGATTACTTTTTTATTTTTTATATTTTTTAAATTATTTAATATTTAAATTTATAAATATCTCTAAAAGTTTCTTTTCTAATTCTGTTATACTCCTTAAATTTTAATCATTATTTTTGTTATTTTATTTCAAAGCATTTTCAAAAAAAAATAGATAATTTAAAAAATATAATAAAAAAAAAATTATAAAAAATAGATAATTTAAAAAATATAATAAAAAGAAAAAAATTGAGAGAAATAAAAAGAATCTTATAAAAACAAAAAACTTAAACTAATAAAAACATGCATAAAATAAGTAAAAAAGAATGCCGTGGGCCGGACTTGAACCAGCGACATCTAGATCTTCAGTCTAGCGTTCTCCCAACTGAACTACCACGGCAAATGGGCCGAGCGAGATTCGAACTCACGATCACCTCCATGTCAAGGAGGTATCATACCCCTAGACCACCGGCCCTATACCTTTCTAAGATTTAGTTTAATTCATATATAACCTTTTCTATTTTTTCTGAATTTTTATATTTTAGAAAGATTATTTATGCAAAATATGTTTTGAAATAATATAAATCTAATGAAATTTATGATTACACTTTCTAATATAGGTCACACAATGGTGGTTATAAAGTGGTACACTCTATAAAAAAATATAGATAAAACTTATAATAAAAATTTTTAAGTTAAATATTAAAAATATTTAAAATTAGATAGTAAAAACTGTATAATAAAAAAATAAATTGGTCAGAAACGACCAATAGTAAAAAACTTCCTTATTTAATAGCTAATTTAATGTCTTCAGCTTTTACAGTTTTCCTACCGGCATGGCGAGCATAGCTAACAGCACTTTTAGCTAAAGCTTCACCTTGTTCTTCTAGTGCTTCTGCTAATGCAATTTTTGCGTCATCACTAATTCTTTGAGCACCGGCATTTTTTAATATACGACCTACAGGTGCGATTGGTAATTCACTCATATTTTCACCTCCAATTTAAAGTTGTACAACTTAGTATATAAATGTATCGGTTATAAGCCTATAATATTAGATAATATCATGAAAATAATCTTTTTTAATATAGGATTATACAATGAAAAAATAAAAATCCTAAAATCTGAAAATTAAAGATTAAATAAACTAAGATATGAAAAATAGTTAATATAAAGAACAAAAAGTAATAAGAAAAATTTGTAAATAATTATTAATTTCATTAAAATTAAATAAGATTCATTTAAAAAGTTTGAAACATATCGAATATTGTTAAAAATCTAATTAAAAACTTTTATAAAGCTTTTAAAGTCTAAAAAATTAATTATGATAGTGTTTTAAAGATTATTAATAAAATAAAGTACAGCTATAATAAAAAACCATATATTTATTCATATATTAAATAATTCATATATTAAATAAAATAAGGTTAATAGAATAAATTAAAAAATAAAAAGATAAAATAAAAAATAGAAAATAGAAATAGAAATAGAAATAGAAATAGAAAAAAATAAAACAAAAAATAATATTAATAAAGTAATCTAATAAAAAAATGAAATACTATTAGAATATATATTTATTAATAAAGATTAAATTATTAAAAATATAACTAATAAAAATCAATTGGTGCAAATTATTAAAAATATAATTAGTAAAAATAAAAGTAATAAAATTATAACTAAAGATGGAAGTATTATAGCTAATAAAGATGGAAGTAATAAAAATGGAACTGATTCTATGCTAAATATAAATGAAAAGACCAAAAAAATTTTAGATAAAGCTCTTGATGAACCTTTATCTTATGATGATGCATTATATTTGATGAATGTAAAGGGACATGATATAAATGGTTTAATATCTACTGCTGATTTAGTGAGAGAAGAAATTGTAGGGAATAATGTAACTTTTATTAATAACTGGAATATAAACTTTACAAATATATGCTCAGGTACATGTGGTTTTTGTGCATTTAAAAAAAATGAAGGGGAAGTAGACTCATTTTTCATGAATATTGATGAAATTGTAGATATAGCTAAAAAAGTTCACAAAAACGGTGCAACAGAATTATGTATTCAAGGAGGACTACATGAAAATGTAGATACCTATTTTTATGAAGATATTGTGAAAAGTGTAAAAGCAGAATGTCCTGATGTTCATTTACACGCATTTTCACCAATGGAAATTTATTATGGATCTAAACAAGCAGAAATTTCAGTAGATGAAACATTAAAAATCCTTAAAAAAGCAGGTCTTGGAACAATAACTGGAACAGCAGCAGAAATCTTAGATGATGATGTTCGAAAGATCATATGTAATGGAAAATTAAGTGTAGATGAATGGAAAGATGTTATAAAAACTGCTCATAAAAATGGAGTTAGAAGTACTTCTACAATGATGTATGGGCATGTAGAAACATTAGAAGATAGAGTAAAACACATGGAAATACTCAGGAATATACAAGAAGAAACACATGGTTTTACAGAGTTTGTTCCACTTACATTTATGCATGAAAATACACCAATATACCAAAAAGGAAAGTCAAATCCTGGAGCAACTGGAGTAGAAGATCTTAAAGTTTATGCAATAGCCAGGTTAATGTTTAGAGATTTAATACCTAACATACAAGTTTCATGGGTAAAATTAGGCTTTAAATTTGCTCAAACATGTTTATTAGCTGGGGCTAATGATATGGGTGGAACTCTTGGAGAAGAAAATATTTCTAAATCAGCTGGTGCTTCTTATGGAAGTAGTACTGAAATAGATAATTTAAAAACAATTATAACCGATATTGGAAGAACTCCTGCACTTAGAGATACTTTATATGAGAATATATATCCTATTTAAGAAATATATATTAAAATAACTATATATTAAAATAAATTATGCATTAAGATAAGCTTATAAGATTATATTAAAGACCCTCTTAGATAAGTACTTGTAACTTCAGTTATCTTAACATCAACAAAAGTTCCAATAAAAACATCTTCCACAATCACAGGAATATAAGAATCAGTTTTAGCTATAAATCCACCTTTAGAACCTTTTTCAACCACAAGAACTTTTTGTACTGATCCAAGTAACTCTTTATTTTCATCTTGAGTAATTTCAGATTTAATTTCTGTTAAATACTTTGAACGTTTTTTCATAACTTCATGAGGTATTTCATCAAGAACAGAAGATGGAGCACCTTCTCTATGCCTATATTTTGAGATATGAATAAGTCCTGGTTTTAAATCCTTTAAAAGATCAGCTGTTTTCTTAAAATCTAAGTCATTTTCAGTTGGATAACCTACAATTATGTCTGTAGCTATTGTTATGTCGGGAATTTCACTTTTAAATCGATTAACAATTTTCATATAATCTTTAACAGTATGTCCTCTTTTCATATCATATAATACAGAGTCACTACCTGATTGAATAGGAATATGAATAAATTTATAAACATTAGGCTGTTTAAAAGCTTTTATTAAATCTTCTAAATCATCACCAATATTATTAGGATGCATCATCCCAACACGAATTCTAAAATCATTTTTAATATCTGGATCCTTTGAGAGGTTAGCTATCTCCTTAATTAAGTCAGATAATTTTTCATTTGTATCTTTTCCAAAAGCAGCTGTATCTTGTGCAGTTAGCTGAATTTCAACACAGCCATCAAGCAAGGCTTCCTTTGCTTCTTTTTTAATTTCTGAAATAGGATAACTATTAAGTGTACCTCGTGCAAAACGAGTACAACAATAGCTACAAGCACCTAAACAACCTTCACAAATTTGAATAATATGTATAAGTTCATCAAAACGGATTTTTGGAACACCTACTTTTGTATCTTTAGAAAAACCACATTCTCTTGATATTTCACCATTTAAAGTGGTTTTTACAACATTAGTGGTTTTATTAAGCTGATGTGGTCCAATCCATGAAGTTTCTGGAGCTATTTTATCCAGTTTTTTTGGATCAATTTCAACCATACATCCACTAACAATGATTTTAAGCTCTGGAAATTGATCTCTTAATTTTTGTATTCTATTAGTTACTTTACTTTCTGTAGGTTGCTTTACATAGCAAGTATTTATAATAGCTACATCAGCATCATTAATAGAATTTACTATTTCAAAATCATTTTCTACTAAATTACCTGCCATGATTTGAGAATCAGCTTGATTAAATGTACAACCAAATGTATCTATAAAAACCTTTGAAACTACCATATTATCCACTAAAATATCAAATAATAAAAATTAACAGTGTAAAAACTTAAATAAAGAGTATGTACTAATATAAAAAATATAATATTAAAAAATTATAATTAAGATATAAATAAATAATTAAGATGTTGAATAATTAATATTACATAATCAAAGTTAAATAATTAATATTAAATAATTAATGTTAAATAATTAATATGCAATAAAAATAAATATTTATAATCTATTTTTTAGCTCTTTTATCAGTTACTTTCCTTGAAACAATTTTATCAGTTAAATCATAATCATAATTATTAAATTTAACTGGTCTTCCATAAATTCTTTGGATAACTCGAGCTTTTGCATATCCTTTTCTTGTTTTTCTTTCTAAAGTTTTAATAACATTTATACGAATCACATATTCAGCTATTTTAACAAAATCATCAGTAGCAAATTCAGTTTCCCTGTCTACTTCTACCTTAAAAGAATCAACATTACCTGTTAAATCAACTGAAACGCCTATTCTTGAAGGAATTTCAATTGAACTTGCCCAAATTGTAGAAACATCCTTGGCAATTGAACTTGAAACTCTTCTTCCATCTTTTGTTTCAAGAGAAGTAATTTCAACTTCACCCATATCAGACAATAAAATATTATCCTTAGATAGCTTTTCATCAGGATAAATATCAATATGAGTCTTCTTAGAACTTTCATATTCACTAATTATAAGTCTAATTGGAATAGGTTTACTTTCAGTGATTTTATCTTTAAATACAGATTCACAGTTGTTACATTTTAGGAGTAATTCATTTATTTCTCCACTTTTTGAGGAGATTCTCTTTGATTTTAATGTATCTATGTTTTCTGACCCACAAATAGGACATTCCATTTTTAATACCTCTTGAAACTTAATTCTTTATATTCAAGAATTAATAAAATTAAAAATAATTAGATTAAAAATAATTAAATTAAAAAATTATATTTAAAGTAATTATATTTAAAATAATTAAATTAAAAAAATTATATTTAAAGTAATTATATCTAAGATAAATAAAATAATTAAAATAATTATAACTATAACTAAGATAATTAAAATAGTTAAAATAATTAAGATAATTAAGATAATTAAGATAATTAAGATAATTAAATTAACATTATTTACATTTATTATATTTCTTTTTATTTTTACTATTTTTATTTGTAATGTTACTATATTAATAGTTTAGGATTAATATTTTTAAAAATTAATTATTAAAAAACTAAAAATAAAAACAGATTAAAAATAATGAAAATATCTTCATTAAAAATGATAGCTATAAAAAGTAACACTTATTTAAACAAAAGAATTATTAATTAAACAATAGTTACTATTTTTCATTGAGATAATGTTTAACAAGACCCCCATCACTAAGAATATCTAGCATGAAGTCTTTAAATGGTTCAATTTTAAAGGATTTTCCAGAAGATTCATTAATAATAACACCCTTTTTCAAATCTAATGAGATAATATCTCCTTCTTTAGCATCAATATCAGCTTTAACAACTGGAAGACCAATATTAATAGCATTTCTATAGAAAATTCTTGCAAAAGATTTAGCTATTACAGCTGAAACCCCAGCTGTTTTAATAGCTACTGGTGCTTGTTCTCTTGAAGATCCACAACCAAAATTATCATCAGCCAAGATAATATCTCCTGATTCAACCACACTTGCAAAATCCTCTCTTTCACCAGCCATAACATGCCGAGCTAAATCTTCAGGGTTAAATGTTCTTAAATACCTTCCAGGAATAATAACATCAGTATCAATATTATCTCCAAATTTCCAAACTTTTCCTTTTATCTTATCCATTTTATCAGCATTAAACTTATTAATAAAAACAAATGAAATTATTTAATCTTTTTAATTATGAATTATAATATTATAAAAAACGTGTAATAATAAAACAATGAATTATCTTTAAAAATATAAAAATTATCAAGAATTATTTATTTAATATAAATTATAAGTTATTTAATGTAACTAATGACTTATATAACTAACGATTAATTAAAAAATGAAAAAATTAATAATAAAAAAATTAATAACTATTTTTCAATTTCAAATCCATGATTTTGAGCTTTTGTTTTAAAAACAATGCCTTCATCACCAAGATAGTCTTGAGTTGCTTTAAAAACGTCTTGATTATGTTTATCAATTAAGCCATAAATAGCTGGACCAAAAGAACTCATTCCAACACCATAAGCTCCAAATTGTCTCATGTTATCCATTAAAACTCTAACATTTTGAGACTGACGAGAAACTTCAATGTTTTTAAAACCAAGTTTTTGAATATTATTAATTGAATCTCCAACTGATTCAATGTTTTTTTCTAAAAGAAATGGAATGAGGTTCATAAATATTATATGAGATAGCTTTTCAACATCATTTTTAGGAACTGGACAGTATTTTTCAAAAATATCATCTTCTTTCATACCTGTAACCGTTGTATCGGCATCAGATATAGCTACAACAATTTCCCAATCCTCTGGAAAGTCATAACGACCAATTAGTTGAGGTGGTTTAGCTGGATTAACTGATGATGGTAAAACAGACCCTCCTTTATCTTTTAAATCATGTCCTCCATCTACAACAAATCCCCCATAATCAAATGCACCCATTCCAATACCAGAACTTCCACCTCTTCCAAGAATACTTCCAAGTTGTATACTATCAACTTTTTTTTGATTAAATTCACAGATGAGTTTTGCTGTAGCTAAAGACATTTGTGTTCCAGATCCTAAACCAGAATGTGGAGGATATGCCTCTTCAACAGTAAAATGGAAACCTTCATCGAAATTATATTTTGAAATTACTTTTTCTGCAGACATACTAATTTTTTTAAAAGCTTCTTTTCTTATTTCTTCATCAGTAATTTTTTCATTAAAATCAATGGAAATTCCACTTTCTGAATGCTCACATTGAAGAGTAAAATTAGGTTTATCTATGGTTAAACCAATACCACCATCTGCCCGACCATAAGAACCATTTAAATCAATTAGAGTCATATGTAGTCTAGATGGAGTTTTAATAATCATATAATAGCTCCTTAAGTTGTTCCAATAAACTATCAAGAATTTATTAATTTAATTTATTAATTTAAATAAAATCTAGTACAATATAATCTATTATCATATATTAATTTTTATATTTAATTTTAAAATTGATTTTATAATTAAATTATAAGATGATTTAAAAATAAGCTAAAAATTAAAAAACAAGTTAAAAATAAATTAAGAAATAGATTAAAAATAAACTAAAAATAAGTTAAAAATAAACTAAGAAATAGATTAAAAATAAGCTAAAAATAAAACAAGAAATAAATTGAAAAAATAAAAAATTACTAAATAAAATTATAAATAAAAAATATAAGAATGTAAATAAATTAAGAAAACTTAATTGAAAAATGTTACAAAAATAAAAATTAAAGAATAAAATAAAGATTAAAGAATATTATTCAATTTAAATCATCAATCTTTTTTAAATGGAACTGAAAATTCTTCTTCAATTTCTTGCCTATACATGGAATTCATTGTACAGAATGGTATTATACGACCATCAGGAACAGCATAATGAATTACACATTTTTTAACCCTGTTTTCATCAAAATTAAAAGGATCCATAAAATGCATACAAGATATAAGTAAAGAATTATGGTGGAAATCACCTAAAGCTTCATAAGATCTATCTTTAAATACATTCACCAATATTTTAGATATATCCAAAGAATCTGGAGCTTTACTTCTATCTAATACTTTTGGGATTTCTCTTGTAGCTTTAGCTAAAACTCTTGGCTTTATAGCAAAACCACCCTTTTCTATTTTTTCAGCATTTTCATCTAAAAATTCTAAGAACCTATCAACATCAATAAAATCAGTTACTGGAATAATTTTCTTATTACTATCAATGAAAATATAGGTAGCTATACCACAATGTTGATGACAATTTAGTGTTACAGATGGTTCTTCTCCTTCAAGAGCACCAATAAATCTAGAAATAGGCTCAACTGAAGAAGGAGGATAGAAATCATCTTCTTTAATTTGATTATCAGTTTGTTTAGAAGTTAAATCAATGAAATCAGGAATAGTGATTCTCTGCTCCTCTACTTGATCTTGAGGAGTTCTACCAGCAAAGGATACTGGTTGGAAATTAACTCCATGAATAATATCAATATTATCAATAGCAAAATTAATTATGTCTCCAACTTGATCATCATTAATCCCTTTAACTAAAGTTGGAACTAAAACAATTCCAAGATTAGCTTTTCTACAGTTTTCAATAGCTTGAATCTTTTGAGGAAGAATATTTTTACCACGATTATAAATATAAGGTTCCTCAGTAACACCATCAAATTGAAGATAAATAGTATTTAATCCTGCATCAGCTAATTCTTGAGCTAAAGATTCTTTACGTGCTAATCTTAAACCGTTAGTAGCTATCTGAGTATGAGAAAAACCTTCTTCTTTAGCTAACTTAACAAGTTCTACAATATCCTTTCTAACAGTAGGTTCTCCACCAGCATATTGTATTGCTGGAGTAGGTGCTGGATCTAAGCTACGTAAATTTTTTAACATCTGTCTGATTTCTTCAAAAGTAGGTTCATAAAGTTTTTTAGAAACCGCAGCATTAGCAAAACAAACAGGACATTTAAGATTACATCTGTTTGTAACATCAATAAGACCAAGTACTGTAGCAGTTTCATGATCTGAACAGATTCCACAATTATTTGGACAACCTAAACCCTCTTCATTTGACATTAAATCAACTTGAGGATTATTTATTGGCTTAATAGACGGTTTATAACCATCAACTCTTTTATATAATTCTGCATTAGTCCAGTATGTGTTATCAAAACTACCATGTTCAGGACACTCTTTTTTTATCCAAACTTTCCCATCTTTCTCATAAACTTCAGCTTCTACTGGTTTAAAACAAGTTGGGCATAAACTCATTGTTTTCTTAATAAACACCAAAATGATCACCTATCTTATTAACTAATCCTGATTAAAATTCAAATGAGATATGTAAACATCAATCATTCCTAGAATAAATATTAATAATTAAAATTTGCTGATATTTTAAATAATTGTTAATTTAGCATAATAATTAAATTAGTGTAATTAATTGATATAGTATTAATTGCTTACTAATGATATAATTATTAACTGAATTATTAATTGATATAATTAATTGATATAATAATATAATTGATTACTAACAATATAATATTAATTGATATAGTAATAATTAATAGTATTAATTGACATAATAATTGATTGATAGTAATTATTGATATAATAATTAAATTGAATAATTAGATTCTCATCATTAATAAAGTTTATTGAGTATTATTAGATAAATCTATTGAATATTATTGAATATTTGAATTTATATTGATAGTAAAAAACTTAAAATAATAATTCAAATTATTAATTAAAACTATCCCATAAAATATCTTTTTATAGTTCTAGATTAAGACAGTATTTTTATTAATTATCTAATTATTTTATTCATCCTATTCAACTGTTATCTTATTATTTTCTATTATATTATATTTATATTTAAGCATTATATTTATATATTTAAATTAAATAGTAAAGTTTAGTAAAAATTGATAGAATAAAATTAAAAGTAAATAAAAATAGGAAATATTATAAAAAATTAAAATAAAATCTAACATTTAATGAGCATTCAAAGAAAAAAATATATCTTCATACAATATATACAGAAAAAACCTAGCTATATATAGAAAAACCTAAATAAATTTAATAATAACAGCTAAAAAATAAAAAAACAAAATAATAACTAAATTCTAAACTGATAGACAAATTAAAAATTGAAGAGCTAACAATAAAAGTGAATAAATTATAAACAACCAACTCTTATTCAATTAATAATTAATTATTAAAAATAAAAAACTGAAAAAGTGAAGATAAAAACAGAATTCTGAAATTATAATCAAATAAGTAAGTTTATAAATTAAAAAGAATTAATATGAGATAAGTAATATTAAAAATTAGAGGAAAATAATGTCAGAATTAGCTGCTTTTATTATGACCTGTCTAAGTGCAGTATACTTTATAATGCCTGCCTATATTGCAAATCTCAGTGGACTTGCATTTGGAGGAACAACACCAGTAGATTTTGGGAAAAATTTCATTGATGGGCATAGGATTATAGGAAATGGAGTAACTTGGAAAGGACTAATTTTTGGAACAATAACTGGGACTCTCGTGGGAGCTATAGAAGGAGTCTTGATTTGGGACCCAGTATATGGTTTAATTGTGGGTTTCCTTTTAAGTTTTGGTGCATTATTGGGTGATGCAGCTGGAAGTTTTATTAAAAGAAGGTTAGGCATAAATAGAGGCAGACCTGCTCCAATATTAGATCAACTAGATTTTATTGCGGGAGCATTGATTTTAGCATCATTATACACAACCATAAGCTCAGAAACAGTGATAATAATTGCAATACTTACATTAATAATCCATTTAATATCAAACATGGTTGCATATCTCCTTGGAATGAAAGAAGTTTGGTATTAGTTGATTTTTTAGTAATTTACCTTATTTAAATTATATACTTTAATTATTATAATTTAATTATTTTTCTTTAATTAATATTTTAATTATTATTCTTTAATTAATATTCTTTAATTACTTTTTTATTTAACAGTTCTTTTTTACTAATATTTAAAACTTTTATCTAACAATTTTGGCATAAACTCATTTCTCATTTCATTTTTTGGTTTTATTTATTCTTTTTTTGTTTAATATTTCTTGAACAGTTCAATGAAAAATAATAACATTCGTTATATAGCAAAGATTTATATATAGTAAATAATATACAACCAACAGTAGGAGCATACTATTTATACCCTTTTTATCAAGATATAAATAAAAAACAATTTAAGAATTGTTTAAAAAAATATTATTTATACGGGGAGAGTCTTGATAATATAAATAAAGCTCCTACAAGTATTCACTAAAAATCTTTTAAACTCTTTCTTTTTCTCTTAACACTTTTAACTGATGATTTTTGGTTGTAAACTCATTCTCCTCCAAAAAAATAGTTGATAGCTAACGCTAACATGTATTCAATTATAAAAAATTTAAATATTTAAAAAAATAATACAATAATATATATTAAGGTCATGATTCATATAAAAACGAATCTCGCCCCAATTTTTTTTTAAAAAAAGAATATAAATTTATCAATTTAGCAACTACTTTTCAAATACACCATTATTTCTAAAAAAAAAAAAAAAAAAAATAAGATAAGGTGATGAATAATTATACTAAAAGTAAATATAAAAAGTATAGATTATCAATTAAAACAATTAAAAGAAGCTCCAATAAGACTATAAGAATTACCAAGAGCTTCAAAAAAGCCTAACCATTCAGGAATTTCATAAACAAAAAGAGGAGTTCCAGTAGCTACAATAGGATTATCAACAGTAGTGATAGAACTACTTTTAGCTGATTTTGTAGTATCTCTCTTATAATAATTAAAGTTAGGAATATTATTAATTGCTTTTTCAGCTAGATTAACTGATTTTGAATCCATTGAAGGAGTAGCTATATAAAAACCATCCCCATAACCTTCTTCATGATCATGCCCTATAATAACAAGATCAAAATTTTCTTTAGCTATATCATTTACAACATAATTATTAACCAATGACTCTCCATTGCTTCTACCAATGTAAAAATCATCAGGATTATCTAAAACCGTGACTTGATAATTAACTATATCTACTTTATTAAAAAGAGCATAAAACTTTACTGCAATAGGTAAAACATCAGCAGAAAGTTTTTCCCTTGAATGCATACCAGAAACAACTGCAATTTTATGTTCAGAATCTCCATAATGAGAATATGTAGATTTTGTAACATATCCTAAATTATTTGATCCAATAGTCTGAGTTTCACAAAGATTTGCAAATAAACATAGTCCTGCCCCTATTATTAATAAAAATAATATTATAATAAGAACCATACGTCTTTTTTTCATTTATATCTCCACTAATTTTAAATTATAATCTTTTTAAATAATCTTAAATAACTTTAAATAATTTTAAATAACTTTAACTAACTTAAACATTGTTAAATAATCTTAAATAATCTTAAATAACTTTAACTAACTTAAACATTGTTAAATAATCTTAAATAACCTTAAATAACTTTAAATAACTTTTAAACATTCATTCTCTAAATATTCATTCATCATAATTGCAGTTCCAATAGCTGGAGCAACAACACATTCTTCATCTGTTAAAAGCTCACTCATAGATTTAACTTCTAAATTTAAACTTTCAGCTGCTTTTTTAGCAAGTATATCTTTTCCAAGACCAGTAGTAACAACTAAATCTAAATTTTCTCTATTTACAACTTCTTTTAATGATTTAGCTATTTGATCAACTTGACTTTGATGAATATTCTTAGAAATATCAACAATATCATCAAAAGAAAGAATATCTAAATCAGCACATAATACCCTAGAAATTCTTCTTGCAGATTCCTCTTTAGATTTTCCAGCACCATCACAAGTATCACAAACATAATCATCAAGATTTATCTTATTTAAAACATTATAAACATCAGCAGTAATTGCAAAGAGCTCAGAAGCTACATTATATTCCTCATCTTCAAAAGAAATACTATCAAGAAAACTTGCTAAATTGGTTCTAAGAGTTCCAGTATATACTAACTCTTTAGTTTTTAATCTTTCAAAATCAGATCTCCCTTTAGCACATTCTTTACCATTTTTAATTGGAATAATATCAGTAGTAGTACTTCCAGTATCAATAAAAATACAATTAGGACTTATTTGAGCAGCTACCTGTGCAGTAGCTATCCAATTTGCAGCAGCTACATCGAAAGAATTAGATTTTAACTCTTCTAAAGAAAGAACTTTTTTTGTACCTATAAATGCAATTGGAATATTTTTTGATGAGTTTTCATTGAAAATCTCTTTCGATTTATTAGCTATATCCAAAACACCTTCTTTTTTAGTTTCATAGGCATCGACAAGTTCTGCAGTCATTGATATACCTATACCATCAATAGAATCAATGTCACTGATATTTTGGATTAATTCAAATAAAGTATTTCCTAAATCATCATTATTACTCCACATAGGCAAATACTTAAAATCACAAGATATATCGATGATTTCATTTCTTTTTTCAAAATCAACTATAGCTAAATCAGTGTTTGCACCACCAATGTCAAAACCAGCTATTCTCATAAAAATATCCTCCATAATACATAAAATTAAATAACTATCTTAACTATCTATTAAAATAATACTTTAATTAATGATTTATAAAATATAGTCTATAAACTAACAATTTATTTATAATTTAATTAAATAATAATTTATTAAAATGATTTATTAAAATGATTTATAAAACTTCAATATCTAAATTATTACCATTTTTCTTAAATTTAACCAGCTTATCAAATTTATTGGATCCAAAACCTTCCTTATATAATTTAGAAATATCAATTTTATTATCTAAAAGATTAATTATTGATCTTCCTATATTAAATTTAGCTATTTTACTAAGTCCAACATAAGGAGTAGTAAACCTAGAATTAATTTCTAAAAAATAAATAGAATTATTACCAGCAGAATCATCATCAGTTATAATTAAATCAACACCAACAAATCCTTTAATACCTTCAATAGATTCTACAGCTTTTTTAGCTATTAAAAAAGCAGATTCAAGATCAGGATGATTGAAAGGAAGTTCTCCTCCAATGTAAGATTGATTTTCTTTATTTATATCTATATATTGCTTATTAAAGCTAATTGGAATAGCTTTTTTACCATCAGAAATTAAGCTAACACTAAAGTTATCTCCATGAATATACTCTTGAACTAGAACTTGAGTGTTATTAGGAAAAACATTTTTTATATTATTTATATCTTCAATTTCAGATATAATAACCATATCCTGACAATCAACACCATAAATAGGTTTAACAATTAATTTATAATCATTGCTACTTCTAGTTCTAAAATCATTAGAAGATTTATTAATGTCACTATTTTTAGAATAATTAGAAAATTTATTAATATCATTAATTTTAGAATTCTTAGAATATTCATTATCACTAATTCTAGAATCATTGGAAGATTTTAAAGATTTAAATATATCTTTAATAGATTCTTCCCATGAAATTTCATCAGAGATAGTGAATTGAAAAGTTTTAGGTTGTTTTACAATACTTTGAAGATGTTTGAAAGTTAAAAATTTGTTAGAGCAGATTAAAGTAGAATTTGAATCAGAACCATAAATCTTTACACCTTTATCTTCAATTAATTTAGCTAAATTGTATAGATTCATATTCTCTTCAGCTGAAATAAACATACAACTATCAAATTTGTCTATATTACTCTTTAGCCAATCTTCTAAAGGCACATCAATAATAATCTTATTTTCATTAATATAATTATAATTATCTCCAATATATTTAAAATCATTAGCTACTAAAAAATGAATTTTCGTATCATTATCCTCTGAAAACGAACTTAATTCATTTAAAAGTGAATCGATTAAACATTTAGCTTCAGAAATAATCGTAGGATCGTTTTTTCCAGAAGCAGTGTAATATTCAAAAACCAAAACAGAGTTAACACTATTATTATTTACCATGAGAATTCCTTAGAATTAATGATTAAATATTAAAAATAAAGATAGAAAATTACAAGTAAAAAATTACAGGCATTTTATAAACACTTTAAGTACTTTACAAATACTTTAAAAATGATATACAAATATTTAAACCCCACAATACTTTACAAATATTGAATCTATAAAAGTCAGCTCATTTTATCATATAAAATATTCATTCCTTTCAAATTCAAATCATCAGTTGGAAACTTCATTGATTCGTAAGCAGGGTTGAAAACTGTTCTAATTAAAGCATTATTATTAATTTCAAAATCAGAAACTGTAATATCTTCATCAACAATTTTCATTAAAGTGGTGAAAGTATCCATAATATCATCAGGAGAATCTAATTTACATTCTCCTTTTTCATAGCTATCTTCAATTATATCCAATATTTTCTTTCCAGCTGTTCCATCACCATAAGGATTTGGAGCTAAACTCATTTTATCATAAAAAGATTTATCATTTAAGATTTTATTAGCACTATCAACAATAAAGTCTTTATCAGCACCAACTAAAATATTTCCACCCATTTCAACAGTTTCAGGACGTTCAGTATTATATCTAAGAGTAAGAGAAGGAATATCTAGAGTAATAGCCTCTTCTTGAAGACCTCCAGAGTCAGTAACAATAATTAATGATTTTGACATTAAAAGTAAAAAGTCTAAATATCCTAATGGTTTAATAAGATGAACATTGTCTAACTTAGATAAATCTTCATATAAGCCAAAATTTTCCATTGTTTTTTTAGTTCTTGGATGAATTGGGAAAACTATGTTAAAATCTTTAAGTTCAGCTATTGCATCGATTATATCTGTTAAACGCTTTTTATTATCAACATTTTCAGCCCTATGCATAGTTAAAGTAATAATATTATCTAATTTTAATAGATTTAATATTTCATTAGAAAATGATGAAGATTTAGAAGAATCAGGAGAAGTAGAATTATTAGAAGAGTTAGAATGATTGGAATAATTTGAAGGATTGAAAGAATTTGAAGGATTGGAAGAATTTTCAATATCATCAATATGTTTTTTAGCTATTTCTAGATTTCTAAAACAAGCATCAACAACAGTGTTTCCAGTTATAAATATATCTTTTCTAGAGATGCCTTCAAGAGATAACTTAATAGCAGATTTTTCAGTAGGAACAAAGTAATACTTTGAACAAACATCAGCAGCCTTTCTATTAACTTCTTCAGGCATAGTAATATCATAAGATCTAAGTCCTGCTTCTACATGACCTACAGGAATATGGAGTTTAGAAGCTACTAAAGCTCCAGCTAAAACAGCATTTGTATCTCCTTGAACTAAAAGTATGTCTGGAGTTTCTTTGAGTAATATTTCCTCTATTCCTTCCATCATCTTACCAGTTTGCTTACCATGAGAAGAAGATCCCACTCCAATGTTATAGTTAGGAGTAGGTAATTCTAACTCTTCAAAAAACTGATCAGACATTTCATGATCATAATGTTGACCAGTATGAATAAGAATTAATTCATGACCTCTAAGAATAATTTCATCAATTACAGAAACCATTTTTATAATTTCAGGCCTTGTTCCAAGTACAATTGCTATTTTCATCAATTATCTCCTAGTTTTAATTTAATAATTTATTAATGTTTTTAGTATAATTTATTAATAGTTTTAACTAATTTTAGTATAATTCTAACATAATTAATCAATATTTTTAATATAATTTATAATAGTTTTAACTAATTTTAGTATAATTTTAATATAATTAATTAGTAATTTTAATGTTGTTTATTACTATTTTAAATATATATTAATTGAAGGTTTTAATAACTAAATTAATAGTTTTAATACAATTTATATAATATAAAGTTTGAATAAGTATAGTATAAATTAATTTTTTAAATATAAATAAATTTGGCTAATCTATTATCTATCATTAATTGTTTTATATACTAACTTTCTAAGAAATAATATTTTTTGGCATAGTTAAAAAAATAATTGTTAACAAAATTTTTATATAAACGTGTTAAAAGTCTTAAAAATAAAAATCCATAAAATAAAAATATAATATAAATAAAAATTTAATTTTTATAAAAATGATGAAAAATGATATTTGAATGATGAAAAATGATATTTGCTCAGAAATCTATTTGAGCTCTTTTATACCATATTTCATGATTCCAACAATTTTTAACAGATCCTAAACTATTTTGACTGCTAGTTGTATCAGCAATCATCCATTTACCATTAACATAAACTTCAGCCCAAGTATGGCCTATGTGTCCACTAGATTTGAAAGTAGCCATACCATTGACATAACGAGCAGGAATACCAGAAGCTCTTAAAAGCCCAATCAACAAGTGAGTTTGATCAACACAATTACCCAATTTACTAGATAAAGTATTAACTGCACCTTTAAGAGTCTCAGTATAAGATTGATATCTAATATTATCCCTTACCCAGTTAAAAATAGCAGTAGCTTTTTGCAATTCATTAGTGCAGCCTTTTGTAATTTCTTTAGCTTTAGCCTGAATTTTAGCATCATTCACCTGACAATTCTTAGTAGGTTTCAAATACTCATCTAAACCAATAGGAGGATCAGTACTTCCACCAGTTCCACCATTAATTTTACTAGAACTATCTACAGTCACATCAACATAATTGGGAATCGCTTTATTATTATGTATATAAGACCCTATTCGTGCAAAAACATAAATCATCGATTGATATTGTAAATTGCCAAGACTAGAATTAATATAGTTAGGAGCTTTTTTATTTGTTTCATAATAGTTTGCTGTGGATTTAGCTAAATTAAAAAATTCAGCTTTATAAATTTTTCCAAGTTTATTATTTCCTGAAGGGTTAGAAGGAGCACTGGTTGTTAAAACAGCTATATTAGAATTTACACCTGAATTTTTATTAACAAGTGCTTTTGATAATAGATATAAGAAATCATTAGCAGAATAAGTATCAGAGCCTATTTTAACTGTTGATGGCATTGCATTATTAGTTTCAATGTAATTTTTAACCCTATTTGAGGCTTCAAAAATATTAGTCATAGAAACAGATTTAGTTGGATTAACAACTTGAGAACCAGACCCAGAAGACCCAGAAGAACTATCTGAACTGGAAGAATATTTTGGGAAATACTTATTAATAGGATGAGTAGCAGAAATAGAAAGGGTAAGAGTATTAGGCAATTTACCACCATTATCTGCAGACCAAGCTAAAATACGACTGTTAGCATAAATAAATGTCTGAAATTTCATCTTACCTAGTTTTGTAGAAATAAAATTAGGAGCACGATTATAATTTTTTATATATTTATAAGCATTAACATTATAAGTGGAGAACTGTTTTTTATTGAGTTTTCCATTGATTTTAGAACCTGAAGGACTATTAGGACTTTTAACACCAGATTTAACTGTAACTGTATTCTTTTTTTGTTTATATTTATAATATATCGTTAAAGATGATAGATGCATATATTCTTCCATTGAATATTTTTGATTTTTAATAGTAACATAGTTTGGCAGTTTTTTATTTTTATCAGCATAAGTTTTAATATTTTTACTAGCCTTTAAAACATCAGATTGAGAAACTTTTTTAGCTTTAGTATCTCCATCACTAGATTCAGCAGCAGAAACACTCGTGATACTAACTCCAATGACAAAAATAGCTAAAAGAACAAATATAATGATCTTTTTTTTATATTTTACCATATATTTTATACCTCCAAAAAAACTGATATTCCTCACAATTACCAGTTTCAAATAAAAATCATAACAAAAATTATGATAATAATATATTTAGTTCATACTATATAAAATTTAAGTAAAATCATAACCCCAATATTATAATATCCCCATATTATGATATATTATGAAAAATTGAAACAGATAATTATTTTCATAGTTTTATAAAAACTTTTAAAAGTAAATTAAAATCTATAGTAGTATCTTACAGTCTAAAGATAGATTGATTCAAAATTTTTCAAATTTTTTGAATAATTATTATTTTAATCTATTTCTTGAATTATTTCCTTTTGAATTCTAAAAATCGCTTATTTTTGAAAAGAATAATAAAAAATTTATTAACATAATGTTATAATTATTCTTTAAAAGAAAATGTCTTGGTCTGAAATTAGTTGTTACTCCTATGGTGGTTTTTTGTTGATATAAAAGTATAATAATGATAATATACTAATAAATAATAAAATTATACCAATTAAGAATAAAGTGATAATTATGAATAAAAAAAATAAAATATTAATAGGGTTATTTATACTTGTAGTTGTATTATCATTAACTATTCAAGCAAGTTCTGCAAGTAAAACACATACGCAAACAGTAAAATTAAACATGTGGGATAATGAGAATATTTATTCAACTAATAGCCATCGTTGGTTATCTGAATGGAAAAATGATAATATTGGCGGTTATCCTATAAACAAGATTTATTCTAAAACATATATAAAAAGTAATAAACCATTTAAATTTGGAAACACATATTATTACACTCCAAAATTAAAGAAAACACAATATGGCGGAGCAATAATAGTTAAAAGTGAAAAATATAAATTCACTATTAAAAAAAGAGACAGTATGAAAACTGTTAAGACATATACAAAAACTCTCAAACCTGGACAAAAACTATTTTTAAAACTCCCTAAAAACACATGGGTTTCTTATATTAAAGTAACTGGAAAATACAAGTATGGTAAAAATAAATGGTGATATACTTGTTTAATATTCCATTTTAAAATAAATAATAATTTAATAAAAATTTAAAAAAAGAAGTAAAAGATAGGAGAGAAAAAAATAAGTCTCCATCTGTAAATAATACTTTAAACTAATTATAAATTTCTTTATTTTTTTTTGTTTTAAATATTAGGTTTTCTTTTTGCTGTAGATTATTGTTTGTGTTTTTTGATTTGTTTTAAGAGACTCAGCAACACTATAAACACTATTACCTTTCTTTTTATAAGATGTGTTTTTAGTAGCTTTAATCTTAGTTATTTTATGAGATTTCACAGTCTTAACACTATAAGCCTTAGTCACAGTCTTAGGATGATAATTAGTGTAAGTATATCTAGATACTCTAATGTTTCGACCATTATAAACAGGTTTATTACGTTTTATAATGTAGCTTATAACTGCAACATCAGTTGAATTCAGATTTTTAATAACAACTTTCAATATTCTAGTTTTCTTATTATAGGAATACTTAATGTTTTTAGTAGTTTTAGGAGTTTTTAGAGTATATCTACTGTTGATTTTAAATTTATAGGTTTTAGAACCTGTTTTATCACCAAAATTCTTAAAACTATACTTAAACCTAGCTAACTTCTTACCAGAACCAAAACTCCGAATAGTCTTAGAAACCGCTTGTAGCTTAATATTAACACTTCTAAGAGAAACATTAAAACTAGAACCATTAACAAAACCAAAATACCCACTACCACCATCAAAAGATACTAATACACTACTTTTACCAGCTTTTGTTGGTTTATATTCTAAACTCCAAAAACCACTATCATCAGTCACTAAAGTATAAAATTTACCATCTACTGTAACAGTAATATTAACATTAACTAAAAAATTCTTATTTTCATCAATAACCTTACCATTAATAGTTATAGTTTCATTCAACTTAACAGTTCCTGGAATATTAATTGTAGAATTAGTAGCTAACTTAGTAACATTGAAAGTTTTATTTTCAGTGAAACCATCATAACGATTATCACCTTGATAAAACAAAGATAAATCAAAAACACCAGAAGTATTTGGAGTATAATCTAAATCCCAAACACCATTCTTATCAGTAGTCCTATTAAAAGATTCACCAGCAACAATAACTTCTAAATTAGCATTAGCTACCGGATTATTAATCTCATCAGATAAAACACCAGAAATTGAAACTGTCTGATTAAACTTAACAGTTCCTGGAATGATTATAGACGAATTAGTAGCTAACTTACTAACATTAAAGCTTGTATCGTTTGTAAAGCTTGTGTAGTTACCAGTATCAGATTCAACATAATTAACAAGAACATCATAAGTTCCTGTATGATTAGTCAAATGACTTACAGTCCAATTACCACCAACAGAATCCACAGGAATATCATTATAAAGTTTACCATCAACAGTAACATTCACACTCATACCACTAGTAAAATTAGCTAAAACACCAGTAATAACAGCATCAGTACCAACATAAACATCAGAAACACTGATAGTACTATTAGTACTATTCTTCAACACATTAAAGCTACTAGTATTAGTGAAACTAGTATAATTACCATCATCAGGAGCAGTATAATTAACAAGAACATTATAAGTACCTGTATGATTAGTCAAATGACTTACAGTCCAATTACCACCAACAGAATCCACAGGAATATCATTATAAAGTTTACCATCAACAGTAACATTCACACTCATACCACTAGTAAAATTAGCTAAAACACCAGTAATAACAGCATCAGTACCAACATAAATATTGTTCGCACCAGAAACATTAATACTAGAATTAGTACTAACCCGAGTTGCAGAAAATGTTAAATTATCAAACTGATCATCCAAAGAAGCATTCAAAAACTGACTACCAACAACAGCAACAGTAAAATTCCTTTCAAATAAATCATCAGTACTAACAATATAATCCACACCATCAAAAGTACCATTCACCACAAAATAAGGCAAACTCCCAACACCAGTATTATTCTTAGTAGTATTAAGCACTAAAAAGACAAATGAAACATTATCACCAAATCTAACATCATCCAAACTACTAATATTAGTAATATTCAAAATAAAATGATTAACCGTATCAACACCCAAAGTTTTACCAGCTATATCATTAACACCCCACCAATTAAAATCAAAACTACTATTATCATTAAAACCAGTAATATTCACACCAACCGGTGATAATATACGATTATAACAGACAGTAACATTAACCAATGACCCTGATTTAAGACCACTGAAATTCAAACCAGCAACACTAGCAAAAATACTATTACCACGAATAACAAAATCAGTCACATTAATAGCACTACCACCACCATTAACAAAATAAAAACCACTACCACCAGAAGAATTGATAGTATTATTCAAAAAATACACACCACTAACATTACCACCAGAAGAATAAACATACACACCAAAAGAACCTCCAGTGATGTTGTTGTTGGCGAAGGTT
>NPIE01001234.1_pt1 | contig 31384 bp, 24 predicted proteins | sample 8637661 | NCBI WGS metagenome assembly NPIE01 (sample SAMN07420842, study PRJNA396082) | bioreactor metagenome | isolation source: sample BA12 brine-fed electro-methanogenic bioreactor BA | place: Japan: Kochi | collected 2016-12-09 | reverse complement strand
GTCTCCGACCTGCTCGTGTCTTTGGTAGCGGGGGTAGGATTCGAACCCACGACCTTCGGGTTATGAGCCCGACGAGCTGCCACTGCTCCACCCCGCATCAACGATGCATATTATACACGGTTGCCCAAATCTGTCAAGGCCACTGCTCCAGGGCTATCGCATCTGACGCTCGAAACCCTTACCCCGGAGCGCTTGAACAAAAAAACCGGCCTTCGCACGAAATTTCTATGCCAGAGCCAAGCCCGAGACGGAAAAACCCCTCAAGTGTAAGATTAGGGACGGCAAACTCGCTTTGCCATCAGGATGTCGGGCTTTCCCGGCCCGTTGGCATCGGGCACCACCCCCGTGATGATGAAACCCAGTTTCTGATAGAACTCGAAGGGATGCCCGCGCAGGTTACGGATGGCGGAGATGCGGTCGAGCAGGTTATCGTAAAGGTCCACGCCTCCCAGAGAGGTCATGAAGTCCTCGTCATCGGTGCCCAGATAGAGCGTGAGTGCGCCACGCTCCGCCACCCGCACCTCCAAGGCCCGGACCAGCGCCCGCCCGATGCCCCGACCCTGCACCGCGGGATCCACCACCAGAGGATGGAGCTCCCAGACGTTGCCATCGTACTCGGGCCGTCCCCCAATCCAACCCAGCAGAGCCCCCTCCTCCGAGATGGCTCCCAGCGCGATATACTCCGGCTCCAGGCATTCGTAGACCTCCTCCAGGGCCGCCTCCATATCGGGCCAGCTGGCAGGCCAGTGTACCTTGAACCCCTCAACAAGTAGCCGCGCCGCGGCCTCTGTGTCTGTCTCCTGCAAGGTCCTGATCTGCATTCCCAATCCTATTTCTCCTCTGCGCACCCATTCACTGATTCGGGTGCTCGCCTATTTGCTTTCCCGCTCCACAGGCTCCACCAGAACGATCCATCCATCCTCCAACCGGACCTTGCGCTCCCGTCGCAGACGGGTCAGCGCCCGGTTGACACTCTCGCGGCTGGTGCCCACGAGCGCGGCGAGCTCCTGCTGCGTCATGGGCGGCGTGATGCGGACCCCATCCTCCGTGGGCACGCCCGACCACTGGGCCAGACGTTGCAGCTGAAGGTGAAGCCGCTCCACGACGGGCAACGAGGCCAGCCACTCCGCGTCCTCGTTGGTGCGTCGCAGGCGGGCGCTCAGCGCGCCCAGCAGGCGCACAGCGATGCTGGGCGCACGCCGGATGGAGTGGAGCAGCGCCTCACGGCTGAGCTCCACGGTTTGCGTAGGCTCCAATGCGACCACGTTGGCCGAGCGGGAGGCTTCTTCGAAGAGCGCCATCTCGCCGATGATCTCGCCCGGCCCCAGCAAACGCACGGAGAGCTCGCGTCCGTCCTCGCCGGTGACGAAGACGCGGACCTTGCCCCGCAGAATGATGTGACACGCCGCCCCCCACTCCCCCTGCCGGAAGATGTAGGCCTCGGCGGCGAAGATGCGCCGGTGGGCCGAGAAAGCCAGCTGCTGTACCTCGCCCGGCTGCAAATCGGCAAAAAGGGGATGAGAACGCAAAACCGCACCGACGTCCTGAGTATCCACGAGTTTCTCTCTCCCTGATAGCGCTAGGTGCTGCGAATATTGTAGTCCTCTCCCAACCATACGCAATCTCCTCACCTTCCTAGCCAAAGGCGCAGTGCCCACCCGACGCTCAAGGCCAGCGCCGTGCCCAACAACGTCTCGGCCCAGTGGGTGGGATAGACCATGGGCAGGATCAGCGCATCGCCCTGCACCTGCACCCCGGGCAGGCGCCGGGGCAGCAGCACCAGGGGCGCCAGATACCCCCATCCCAGAAAGGCCAGCCCGGCGATGACCACCCGCTCCAGCATGGGCGGCACCTTCTCGCCTGTGCCCAGCGGCGGCGCTGCTGCTGCCCCCCAGAGACCGCGCACCACGAAGCGAAGCAGCACCCAAGCGGGCTGGAGCAGAAACAGCAGCGCCAGCAGGGCGATGGAACCGTACCACGACGGCGCCCCCGCCGACGCACCGGAAAGCCGCACCACTAACCCGATGGTCGCCAGATGCGCACCCTGATCGGCCAGATACCAGAGCAGCTCCCGGGCAGGTCCGACGGGCCTGATCAGATGGAGACGCGCCAGGTCGATGCCGGTGTGGAGCAGGCCGATGAGCAGCGCGTAAGGCCACCATGCCATCGCGACCACCACAGCACAGAGCAGCGTCACCAGCGTCACCACCGACCCGTGGACCAGCACGCCGAGGGCGGAACGGGCCTTCCAGCGGGCCAGGACGTTGGGCTGCAAGACATAATCGCCCAAGACGTGGGCCAACAGCAGCATGATGAACATTCGCCACCTCCCGGTAAAAGCAGAATAAGGTCTGTACACTGTCTCCAGATTACTCTCAGCATATCAGGCGCGGGCGGCGTTGCCAATGACATCCGTCACAGTGACGACCGGAGCTCACCGTTAGGCCATGGAAAAGGTTGCCCTTTCCGGGTATAATGAATTGGGTATCCAGGAATGACTGAGAGAATAGCGCCCGGCGGGAGCAGAAAGACGAAGATGAAGGAAGCACAGATCCGAGCCCTACATCAGCCCTCAGGCCCTCTATCGGGAAGAGAGGCCTGGCATTACACGCTCTTCGGCCTGCTCTACTTCTCGCAGGGCGCCATCCTTGGCTACTTCACGGCGCTCAACGCTCTCTATCTGCTCAGCCGCGGGCTGGGAATGACGGACGTGGGTATCTTCGCCGCCATCGTGCTGCTGCCCCACATCCTCAAAATCTTCCTGGGGATGCTCAGCGATAACGTCCCCCTGCTGGGCCTGGGCCATCGTAAGCCCTACATCCTCATCGGCACGGGGATGCAGGCGCTCTGTCTGCTCATCCTCCCCTTCCTGGATCCCGCCGCATACTACCGGGGATTCGTCGCTCTGGCTTTTGTCATCCAGATCGGCATGGCGCTCTCCGACACCTGCACCGACGGCTTCGCCGTGGACGTGACACCTCCGGAGAAACAGGGAACCGTCCAGAGCTTCATGGTGGGGGGACGAGCGCTGGGCATGCTGATCACTGCCTCTCTCGTCGGCTGGTTGGCGGAACACGTCTCCTGGACGGCGGTCTTCTGGCTGCTGGCGGGTTTCACGCTGCTCCCCTTGCCCCTGTTGCTGACCCTGCACGAATTCCGGCATGTGGCCACCGCAGCTTTCGACTGGGGCGCCTTCCGGGCTTTTCGCCGGCACTCGGTCCTCGCCCTCTCTCTGCTGGGGATCGTCATCTTCCTTGTCATCGCCGGCGCCAACCAGAACGTAAATCCTTTCCTCCAGGCGGAGTTCGATATCCCGCTGACCGTGGCCGGCTACGTCACAACGGTATGGGCTCTGGGCGTGGTCTTGGGGGGACTGGGCGGCGGCTGGCTGCTGCGCCGCTGGGGCGACCGGCAGACCGCTCACGTAGCCCTGGCTCTGGTCCTGCTCACCCTGCCGTTGCTGGCCCTGACGCCCTCTCCAGCGTGGATTTGGCCCTTTGTCATCCTCTTCGGTGTTGCCTACGGCACCTACCAGACGTTCTATTTCACCCTCGCCATGCGGCACACCGATCCCCGTATCGCTGCGTCCATGTTCGCCATCCTGATGGCCTTCACCAACGTGGGCCTGGGAGCCGGCATGGCCCTGAGCGGCACCCTTGCGGATCTGGTCGGCTTCCGTCCAACCTTTCTCATCCTCGCCGCCCTGAATCTACTGGCACTCCCCCCGCTGCGGGCGATCTTCGGCCTCCGGCAGAACTCCGCCTGATCCCACAGCAAAAGCGGGAGGCCCGCACCTCCCGCTCTCTGTTGCTTCGCCCTGCTCCTCAGGGCTGGTGAAAGCACCTCTTCCCGTTTTTCCCCCTCAGCCCTCGTCCCCGGGGGGCGCTCCAGCGGAACCTATCTCCTGCCAGACCCTCAGGGCGCGGGCAGATACTCCCACTCGCTGCCCTCCGGCCCCAGTCGCCACGTGCCCCCGTCGAAAGCACGGATGTAGGTGTCATTGTACTTCCAGCGCGAGGTACGCTGCACCGCCGTCCCGTAGCCCTGCTCCGGCGCGATGGCCCAGCCCAGGCGCTCTCGGACCTCCGGCATCTCCCGCCAGACCAGGCCGAAGCCGCGAATGGGCTGGTAAAGGCCCGGCGGCGGAATGATACTCGGATCGTCGATGGGATCACCCTCCTCCCAATGGTCGGTGTAGGCGCGCCACTTCGTCATCCCGCCGTCATCGAAGAGCACATAGATGCGGTCCTCCTCACCCACCCAGAGCATCAGGCCGTGCTCGAAGGCCTGCTCCGCCCCCGCCGAGTAAAGCGCAGGACCGGCAGGGCATCCCTCAGGCGCCGGCTCGAAGAACCACTCGTCGGGACAGGTCAATGGGATACTGAGATAGGCTTGATCGGAGCCGCCCTCGCCATCGCCGACGTAGAGAATGAAGTGCTCAAAGTTGCGCCACGTCTCCGGGATAGTGTGAGCCATGGAGCCGCAGGGTTCCACCGACCACGAAGACCCATACTGTCCCGAAGGCAGGAGCCGGTAGAGCGTCGCACTGGTCGCGTCGTAGGAGGCCCAGGTCAGTTGGATAGTCTGGCCCGGATCGGCGATCTCGACATCGGCGTAGAAGGCGGTGATATGCGGGCCGGGTGGATACCCCCTCAGCACCAGGGGCAGATAGCCGTGGAACTCAGGATTGATGAGGATAGCACGCCGTGCCACGGCACTGCCGCCGGCGTTGGAGACAGTGACGGTGAGAGCGTAGGTGCCCGTGAGCGGCCAGGTGAAGGCCTGGGTATCACTGTAAGCAGCAAGAGTGCGGCTGACGGGGGGCTGCGCCGCCGCTTCCCAGGTATAGCTAAGGGGCAGCGTCGCCGGCGCAGCGACGGTGGCGGTGAAAGCGTAGGAGACGCCACCCTCCCCGACACCCGGCCCGGTGAGAGTCACCTCCGCCGGGGGCACGGGCGGTACCGCGCCGGAGAGAGTGACCACGCGCTTCTGGCCCGTATCGGCAACGAAGACGCGCCCGAAGGCATCCACCGCCACGCCGTGGGGCGCATTGAAAAAGCCTCCATCGGCGGGATCGGGACCGGCGTGCGTTCCCACGAGCGTCCCATCCCGGTGCAGGACCTGGATGACGTTCTGCCCCGGATCCGCCACAACGAGGTACGGGCCGTGAGCAGTCAGGTGGGTGGGTGCGACGAAATCCGCCGTGAGCTCCCCGTGGAGCGCGAAGGTTTCCCCATCGAAGTCGAGTAAATAGAGCCGAGCCCGCCCTCGATCCGCCACCGCTACCGTCCCGTCAGAGAGCACCGCCACCCCCTGCGGGTCGAGCAGGTCACCGTGGTAGACAGTCACCACGTCCCCATCGAAGGTGAAGGCTTGCAGCCGGTCGTTGCCGCTGTCGGCGACGAGGATGCGGCCCGGCGCAGCACCGCCGGGACTCCAAACCGCCACACCTGTCGGATGGTTGAACTGTCCCGGGGCCGTTCCCGTCGTACCCAGCTCGAAGATCAGGTTGGCCTCACTGTCGAGGACGAGCAGGGAATGGCGGGAGGAATAATAGTCGCCGGGATGGGAGACGAGGAGCCGCCCCAGAGGATCCCGCGCCAGAAAGCGTGAATATTCCAGGTGAAGGTCGAAACTGCCCAGCGTATCGAAGTAGTCACCGGTCTCCGATTGCAGATAGAGAGCATAGCCGTTCTGAGGGTCGAGGACGAGGCGCGTTCCCCCCTCCAAAAACAGCAGATCGTGGGGGTTCCGCAAGCGCAGCGCCCAGTACAGCCCCGCGAAACCGCTCTCCCGCCCCAGGGCATCGACGGCGGTGACGGCGTACCCCGCTGCCCGCTGGGCGCCCTCGTAGAGCAGTGTGGCTTCGAGGGTCGTCGTACCGGTGAGGACGCGCCGCCAGGCGTAGGTTGGCTCCCGAGTCTGGTAGACGTGATAGGCCACGGCGTCGGGATTGTCCTCCCACGTCAGGTAGACTCGGCCCCGGGCCTGCTGCCCCTGGGGCAGCACCCCAGCTGGTGCCCCCAGCGGCGGTACGTGGGTGGGGAAGGTGAGCACTGTCTCCCCGCGCCAGGCCGCCAGATTGAAGGTGGTGAGATCTAACCAGAAATACTCCTCGTGATCGTTGTGGGTGAGGCCCACGAGAAACTCCGCGTTGCGGCCCACCACATCGATAAGACCGAAGGGGTTATCGCGCAGCGTGTGTCCCGTGTTCGTCGTGATCGGTTCGCCCACGTCGAAATTGGGCAACACGGCCAGCCCGTCCACCCCCGTCGTCACGGTGATCTCGGGTACGTTGTCGATGACGCCGTGCCGACTGCCCAGCACGTTCGGCCCGGAGTCCTTCTGATAAAAACGCAGGGTCACGCCCGGAGCCGGCTGGCCTTCGTTATCAAACAGTTGCACTGTCGTCGTGAGGGGCAGATCGTAGAGATATTCGCCGTAGTAGCCCCGCCGGTAACCCCGGTTGCTGTTGAGCGCGAGCACAGAGTGTTCCGCGAAGCGGATGGGATAGATGCCCGCATTGCTCATCAGCCCCTGGAAGCGAGGGTAGTACTCCATCTGAACGGGGTTCCCGCGCGCATCCAACACCTGGGGAATCTCCAACGCCACGTCGAGGTTATAGAGATCGATGAGGCCCAGCTGGTGGCCCAATTCGTGGAGCAGCGCGCCGCTGACGTCCGTCTCCGGATGATAGTAGGCGTTGCCGTAGCGATCATCGTTCCCCATCCAGAAGCCGCCATCGACGGTGAAATCGGCGGGGGGCGGCTGGGACGCGATGATGATCTCCTCCAGCCGCACCCGCTCGAGCGCGCCCTCGGGAGCAGAGGGGTAGATGGAAGCAGCGAAGGCCGCGTTCAGCGCCGCGAACTGCTTCTGCAGCCAGGCCTCGGCGGAGAAGGGCCACTCGGGACGGACAGGGGTCTCCAACGCCTCGTAGAGCTCCGGCGTGAGCGCCAACACCAGGCTCAGGGCATCGGTCCGATCCTCCACGACATTGTTGCACTCGTAGGTTTCTGTGATGTGGTTCTCGGGATCGAGCACGAAGGCGACGGTGTGCTCACCGAGCAGACGCTCCCCTTCGAGGGTGTGCGCCCACTCCCACGCCAAGTTCGCCGTGTCGCTCGCGCCGGGCGCCAGCCCAGGATGGATCCCCGTGAGCACGTCGGCGCCGTCAATGCGCCAGACGAAATCGAAGGGGTCGCTGGCGACCGTTCCCTTGTTCACGAAGTGGGCCGTGAAGGTCACCGTCTCGCCCGGCGCGGGCCAGCGCTGGTTATCCTCGCTGCCGGGGCGGAGATAGGGGGTGTTCTCGGGCGTGTACCAGACCTCGTAACGTTGGTAGCGGGGCGACCGGCTGATGTAGCCCACGTCGAGATCAACGCCCTCCGGCTTGGTCAGATCCCCCTGGGGCGCCACAGGCGGAGCGGGACGCGCCACCGCCGCCCACGTTCCCCCAAGCAACAGCCCAAGAGTGATCAATAATCCTAACCACGTTCGCACCTGCATCTGTGCTCTCCTTTCCTCATCATGAGCTGTACTTCAATCCGGGAGAGTTGCCGATGACCCTTTGTGGAGGAAGAAGCGGTCGTCCAAGCTGCGCCATGCACTCGCAGACGGGACGAGCCTACTTCACCGTACGAAGACCGCAGGGGGTGAGGTCTGCACCGCCCGCTCAGGCGCAATCACGCCACCTACCGGAGCAAGTGTCTTCTTCTTTAATTATACCGCACGAGGGAGGGGGTCCGAGCTTGCAGATTCGTTGCAATTGTGTTTCGGGCCTTCGGAGAGAGGCTAAGGACAAGGTGGGACGCACGTATGACGTGCGTCCCATCGGAAGCCGGGACTACAGATCGTAGTAGAGCTCGATTTCGTAGGGATGGGGACGGTTGCGCACCTGGCGCTCCTCCCAGCACTTCCGCTCGATCCAGCGCTCGATGAGGTCGAGGTTGAAGACGTCACCCGCCAGCAGGAAATCGTGATCAGCCTCCAGCGCATCCATGGCTGCATCGAGCGAGGTGGGTAGCGCCTTGATCTCCGCCCGCTTCTCGGCGGGCCAGGAGAAGATATCCTCGTCGATGGGGCCAAAACCCAGTTCCGTGGGATCCAGCCGGCGCTGGATGCCGTCAAGGCCCGCAAGGAGCTGGGCCGCCATCGCCAGATAGGGATTAGCGGTGGCATCGGGAGGGCGGAACTCGAAGCGGGCCGTCTCGGGCCGGTTGGCGTATTTGGGAATGCGAATGGCAGCACTACGATTCCCCAGCGAATAGATGGCACTGATGGGGGCCTCGTAGCCGGGGACCAGCCGGCGGTAGGAGTTGGTGCTGGGATTGGTGAAGGCCATCACCGCGCCACCGTGGTGGAGCAAGCCGCCGATGTAGTAGCGGGCCAGCTCGCTCATACAGCCGTACCCCTCGGGATTGTAGCAGAGGTTGCGATCCCCGTCCCAGAAAAACTGGTGGTAGTGCATCCCCGACCCGGCCTCACCGTAGAGGGGCTTGGGCATGAAGGTCGCCGTCAAACCCTGCTCGAAGGCCGTCATCTTGGTGATATATTTGATGAGCAGCGTAGCGTCAGCGGCCTTGAGCAGGGGCAACAGCGGAATCTCGATCTCGCACTGTCCCGGCCCCCCCACCTCGTGATGATGGTACTTGACCTCGATGCCCATAGCCTCCAGATGCAGGCTCACCCGCGAGCGCAGGTTATAGAGGCGATCGTGGGGCGGGATGGCGTGATAGCCACCGTGGCGGGGAATGGTGAAGCCAGAGCCCAGCTCCTGGCTGTTCCAGTCGGCCTCGGCGGAGTCCACCCGGTAGGCCGCCACGTTCATCCCGTTCTGGTAGGACACCCCATCGAAAACGTAGAACTCGAACTCCGGACCCCAGAGGCTGCGCTCGGCGATGCCCGTCTCCCGGAGATGAGCCTCCGCCCGCAGCGCGATGTTCCGGGGATCGTAGGGGAAGATCTCGCGCGTATCGGCCTCTAACGTGGTACAGATAAAGCTGAGCGTGGGCGCCTCCCAGAAGGGATCAACAAAGCCCGTGCTTAAGTCGGGCACGAGGACCATATCTCCCGCGCTGACGGTCTTGAAACCCACACTGGAGCCGTCGAAGCCCACCCCCTTTTCCATCAGGCGGGGAGTGAACTGACCTGCCGGCAGCGTCACGTGGTGCCAGCGCCCCCACAGATCGCAGAACTTCAGATCGATCATGGCAATGGATCGTTGCTCGACGAAAATGGCCGCTTCCTCAAAGGTACTGAACATCACAACTCCTCTCTGTGAAAAGGATAAGGGCTTGTGAAAGACAACTTCGCGAGTCGTACGCAGTTTTCCCCGTGAAATACGGGAGCTTGGATCTGGTGGAGCCGAGGCTCCACGTTCACGGTCTTTTCGTTAACCAGCCCGCCAGCGTCTCATAGGCCGGTCGCGGCGTGCCCTCCTGCCAGTAGAAGGGATCGACGATGCCCCACCAGAACTCCTCCGTCTCCGGCGTCCAGAAGGCGTCGGGGATGTTCCACACGAACATCGGCCCCATCCAATCCGCCCAATGCGCTTCAGCGTAGGTCAGGGCCCGCACCAGGTAGTCGGCCTGCTGCTCCGGCGTCACGGCAAACCAGCTGTAGGCGGGATGGATGGGATCGGTGGTCCAGCCGAACTCCAGCAGGGCGACGCGCTTCGCGGCGTCCCCTTGGGCGATCATGACCGCCCGGAGCTCCTCCGCATGCCGGAAGCAGAAGAAGGGCTGCCCGCCATATTCGGGGGTGGCTGCCGCCTCGGCGGGGGAGATCTCCGGTGGGGCGGCGTAGCCCGGCGCGTGCAGCCCCAGCAGATCGAAGTAGGGCGCGGCCCCCGCCGCGTACATCCCCACCAGGAACTCGGGATCGGGCAGGGCCAAGGGCGGCCCGGAGCCGGTGGGCGCCAGCCCCGCGCTGATGACCAGCGCCTCGGGATCGGCCTCCTTGATGGCGACGTAGCAGGCACGCAGCAGCTCAGTGTAGCCCGCAGGATCAGGTACACGCTCCGCCCACTCACGGGCTAGGTTGGGCTCATTCCAGATCTGATAACCGGCGACCCGCCCTCGATAACGGCCCGCCACGTCGGTGCAGAAAGCACCGAAGGTCTCCGCAGGCACCGGCAGGTGCTCGTCGGTCATCGCCCACGCGGGCGGGTGATCCAGCCGGAAGACGAGGTGCAGGCCCCACGCCTCCGCCTCCTCGACGATGCGGTCGGCGTGCGTCCAATCGTAGGGCTGGTCGGGGAAGGGGCGCACGTCACGCCAGGGAAGGCCTTGCTTGGCCCACGCGAAGCCCGCTTCCCACGCCAGGCGCCAATCCCGCTGGGAGGCCCAGGCATCCCACCAGACGTGGAGATTGACGCCGTATTCCGGCCCCTCGAAGGTGCGGGGCACAGGCCAGGGGGTCGCCGTCGGAAGCACAAGCGTGGGCTGCTCCACAGGGGAACAGCCCACGCCACCCAGGATTACCAGGATCAGGACGCTGGACAGTAAGAGAAAACGCCTCATGCCTCAGGGGTATTTGGGCATGCGCCCCACCGCATCGAAGGCTGGACGCGGTGAGCCGTCGAAATTGATGATGCTGTAAGGAGCATTGGGATCGGTCTCCCCAACGCCGCCCTTCTGACCGTAGTCGAGGTTCCAGAGGAAGGCCAACCGGACGAAGCCCCACTGGCGCATCAGCTGGAAAGCTTCCACAACCCATTCCGCCTGCTCTTCCAACGTGTTGTCCCAGGCGAACTCGAAGCCCTCGGCCACGGCGCTCCACCCTTCCGCCGAGGCCCAGCCAAACTCTGTCACGCAGAGCGGCGTATTGTAGCCCGCCTCCTGGATCATGGCGTAGTAGTCCCAGAGGGTACTCTTGAAGGACCAGGAGTGGTGAGGGTTGCCATCGGGGAAGGGCCCTCGGAACTGGGCGGTGGGGTCGTCGTACCCCTCGTTCCAACTGACGTTGGGGGGCAGGTTGATGCCGTTGTGATGCACGCCCACGCAGTCGGCGTAATCGAGAAGATCCGCGTCGATCATCTGCTGAAGATAGAGATAGTCATCCATATAGAGATAACGGTTGGGATTATTGGGATCGGTGCCAGTGACCCCCGTCGGCGAAAGCGCTCCGGTGATGACGACGATGCCGGGATCGCGGCTCTTGATGGCCTGATAGGAGAGGCGCAGCATCTCGACGTAACGCTGGGCGCTCAGCCCCTCGGCGGTGTCCCACTCACGATTGAGGTTCTGCTCGTTCCACACCTCGATGGCGTGAATCTTACCCTCGTAGCGCTCGACCACGTCCCCCAGGAAGTCCGCGTAGAGCGTCAGATCGTCGGGCGGTGCCGCCAGCACATTCTCGGGGAGATAGGAGCGGGTCCAGCGCGGCGCATCCACGATGCTCAACATCACCTTCAGCCCCAGCTCGTGGGCTGCATCGACCACGGGATCATAGAGATACCAGCGTAGCTCGCCATCCCGCTCGGGATGCACATCCTCCCAGCGGACCTGCTGCTTGACCCAACCCAGGCCCAGGTGATCCCGCACCTGGCGCATGGAATAGGAGTAATCGCCCGCCACGGGGACGACCCCCTGGAGGGCAATGCCGTAACCGAACTCCCCCCAGGGTAAGGAAGGCAAATTCATTCCGGGGGTGGGCTCAGCTCCCTCGGGGAGCGGGGTAGGAGTGGGCAAGACGATGCTTTCCACCGGCAACGTAGCCGTCGGTTGTCGCTCTGTCGGCGCTACGTCTGTCACTTCGCGCTCTGGCGGAGAAAAGGCCCCCAGAGCACAGGTCAGGCCCACAATCAGCAACAGAACCCAAAAGATGATCCCGAACGTCAGGTTGCGACCCTTCAGACGCCGGAGTTCATGGCGCAGATTCTCCCAAAACGGGCTTTGCATAGTTTCCTCCCTAGGTAGTGCCTCTGCTGAGCCACCTTCATAGGCCCAGCGAGGGTGAGTATACCGTGAAACAGGTATGGGGCAAGTAAGAAAAAGGAAATCAGCGGCTTGCCCCCAGCCCGGCAACCGCTATAATCATCCCAGGGAGTGAAGCATGGGCAAAGCCCTCAATCCGATTCTTGAACGCCATTTGCAGCGCACCGCACGCAGCAACCTGGTCTTCTGGTTGCTGGGGCTCTATCTGCTTGCCGTGCTGCTGTTGACGCTTCTCGTCAGCGGATTGCCCTTCATAGCGACCTGGGAAGCCACACGCGGCTACAGCATGTCCGACATCCATCAGGCGGGCCGACTGCTCTTCCACTTCTCCAGCTTTCTCCTCCTGCTGGCGTTACTGGTGCTCACCCCCATCAATGCCCTAGGATCTCTCGCCGCCGAGCATGAGGGCCGCACGCTGGAGCTGCTACGGCTGACGACGCTCTCCGCCCGCTCCATCGTGTGGGGCAAATTGGGCGCTGCCCTGGCCGGCAGCAGCCTCTACCTTCTGGCGCCTATCCCCCTGCTGCTGCTTGGCTTCTGGCTCGGTGGCGTGGGATACAACGAGCTGCTGGTTACCCTCTTCTTCCTCCTGGTCACGCTCCTGGCGACGACCACCCTGGCCCTCTTCATCTCATCGCTCGTCCGCAAAACTATCGCCGCCGTCCTACTCTACTACGGGCTGCAGATCGCGGCCCTGCCGGTGCTCGGGCTGGTGATCCTGCTCTTCCAGGGACTCAACAGTTGGATCAACTATGGAGGTGGGGGGGACCTGCCCAGAGCGTTGCGGGCCGCGCTCTTGCACGGTTGGGTGGGGCTCGCCGCTCTCCATCCTCTCACCGCGGGAGTGATCAGTCAGGTGCTCTGGTACGATCAAGACTCCTGGCTGCTCCTCGACTTCAACGTTCCCCCCTCGACAGGCACGACAATTCACGGCGTCACCACCCTCACCCTGCCCTCCCCCTGGATTCCCTATACCCTGCTGGTACTCGGATTCTCGGCCTTCCTGCTCTGGCGCACCGCGCGGCGGCTGGAGCGCCCGGAGCGCTGAGATGACCCTGCTACGAGAGGAACGCCGCAAGCTGCTGCGTGTGGTGAGACGGCACGACCTGCTCGTAGGAGCATGTTGGGGAATCGTCGCCGCTTTGGGAGGGGCGTTGCTCCTCACCCTGGCCGGGCGCCTCAGGCCTCTCTGGTATCGTCCCGAATTGTTGCGATTCACCCTCGTCCTCCTGACGGGCGGGCTGCTCTGCGGCGCGCTGACCGGCCTTTTCCCCCCTCCACTGTCACAGCAACTCCGCCGCCTGGATCGCGGCTTGGGGCTGGCGGAGCGTCTGACGACGGGATGGGAGCTGGAGCGGGGTCGCATCGCCGCCCCCCCGGCGCTGATCGTACACCAGCAGCAGGAGACCCTCTCCGCCGTGCAAGGGGTCCGGGCAGAGGCGGTCTTTCCGCTGCACCCCCCGGCTCGGGCTGTGCGCATCGGACTCGTGCTGCTATGCCTGCTCCTGCTGGTGCTCGCGCTCCCCAATCCGCAGGAGAACCGCCTCGCGGAACAGGAGGCGCTGGAAGCCGCTCTCAGTGCCTCCGAGAGCCGGCTGGAGGCAGCTGCAGAGCAACTGCGAGAGGACCCGGCGCTCGACCCGGAGACGCGGGCAGCGGCGCTTGAGGTGCTGGATGAAGCGCTGGCCCGGTTGCAAGAGCCCTCCGCTCCACCAGAAGAGCAACTTGCGGCCCTGACCGAAGCGGAAGCGGCGCTGGCGGCTCTGGAAAATCCCGAAACGAGCACGCGCCTGCAACGCGTGGCTGAAGCCGCCCCCTTCGTCACCGAAGAAGCGCTCCACCCTCTCATGGAAGCCCTGCAACGAGGCGACCTCGAAGTCGCTGCCGATCAGCTGGCGGAGCTGCTGGATGAAGAAGGAGCCCCCCTCACCGCCGCGCAGATGGAAGCTCTCGCCGAAGCCCTCACGGCGCTGGCTGAGGGAGTGGGCGAAACCGGTAGCCCCCTCGCAGAGCAGTTTCAACGCGCTGCCGAGGCACTGCAAGAGGGAGATATATCGGAAGCGCGCGCTGCGCTGACAGAGAGCCAATCGGAGCTCCGTGAGCTCGCCGCGAACCAGGGTGCTAACGCCGCGCTCCAGGAAGCACGTGCCGGCCTGCAGGAGAGTGCCGGGGCACTGCGCGAAGCCAGTGCCCCCGGGGAAGCGGCATCCCTCTCCTGGGGATCCAGCCCCGAGAGCTCCGGCGCGGGCGGGCTCGGGGGGCACGAGGATCGGGGGAGCAGCGCACCCTACGGCAGCGAGGTCTTCGACCGGCTGGAGGGAGAAGGGGGGCGCATCACCCTCCCCCGGGCGGCGGAACCCGATGGAGACTCCCAGCAAGGAGAAGGGCATTGGGGACCGGCCCAAGTCCCTTACGCTGAGGTCTACGGCGAATATGCCAGCGCCGCCGAAGCCGAGCTTGACCGCCGGGCGCTGCCTCCCGCCCTGCGCAGTTACATCCGGGCTTACTTCGACGCCCTCGACTGATCCGACCCGACGCAGTCCTGCGCCGCAACAAAGAAACCGACCCTTCCTCCCCGCGCTGAGATGCGGTGAAGAGACCGTGGCTTGGCAATGGGATTGCTACTAGCTCAGGCCGATCTTCTGCCTGATGACCCAATGCATTAAAAACTCCGGCGAACATCCCACGCAACCGGATTGTGAATTCAAAGCAACTCCTACCAATCCGGCAGTGCATAGGACGGTAAGCGAACATCCCACGCAACCGGATTGTGAGTTCAAAGCCTTCCGCCTGAACGGAGATGATCCGACAACCCCTGGCGGGCTCACCACCCCCGGGAAAAATGTACCCGAAATTGTACCCGAACCCTATATCCTATATATTGACCCATTGTGCGAGGAGGTGGTAAACTAAAAGTGTAGGATACCTGTGGACCACCGGAACCAGCCCGGAACGTTGGCCCACACGCAGGAAGAGAGCAAGTAGATGAAGGCAAACAAAGAACGTGAGATTGGCAACACCCGCTATCGTTGGTTACTGTTGCTAGCCAGTGTTCTGGTGCTCCTGCTGCTGAGCCTGCGTGTCTCCTGTCCGCTCATCACGGGCACGACCCCTCACACCTCCCCCCAGCCGGTCCAGAGGGCACGAACTGCAAACTCCAGCGCTCTAGACCGCCACACGGCTGCACTGCACCCGGACTTCCAGAGCGATCTGATGCTGGTGGAGACGGCCCCTTATTACACCATTGCGGCTACGGTCAATCCCGAGGAGGGGGCTATCGAGGGGCAGATGTCAGTACGCTACACCAACCGGACGGGACAGGAGCTCTCCGAGGTGCTTTTCCGCCTCTATCCCAACGCCAGCACCATCTACGGCGGCGGCTCCCTCACCGTTCAGGAGATTACCCAGGAGGGTGAGCGCTTGGAAACTGAAGTAACCCAGGAGGGGACGACCTTGAAGGTAGCCCTCGTTCAGCCCCTCGCTGAGGGGGTCGAGACGACGCTCACCCTCACCTTCGTGGCAGAGGTTCCCTATCGCTCGGCGCAGGGGTACGGCATCTACAACCGCACCTCGAACCTGCTTACCCTCGCCGGCTGGTATCCCATCCTGGCTCGGTACGATGGTGATTGGCAGACCCCGGACATCCCCCGAGTGGGGGACGCCCTCCTGGCGGAGACGAGCCTTTACGAGGTCGATCTCACCCTGCCTACAGGCTATGAGATCGTAGCCACCGGAGTCGTGCAAGAGCAGGAAGAAAACGCCGCAGAGGAGATGGTGACCTGGCGCCTGGTCAGCGGACCGGCCCGCGAGTTTGCCGTCGCCATCAGCGACCGCTTCGAGACGCAGGAGACCGAGGTCTCAGGTGTCACCGTGCGCGTCCACACCCTCCCCGCCGGCAGGGCGGTGACGACAGGAGAAGAGGCACTCGCTCTTGCAGCCCACGCCTTCGAGGTCTACAGCCAGCGTTTCGGCCCCTACCCCTACACCGAGCTCGACATCGTAGACGCCCCCGTGAACATCGGGGGATACGAATTTCCGGGGATGGTCTTCGTGGAGTACGCCCAGCGGGTGAGCGGTTCCTACGCCAACTACCAGTACCTGCTGACCCACGAGCTGGCCCACCAGTGGTGGTATGGCCTCGTGGGGAGCCACACAGTAGATGAGCCCTGGCTGGACGAGTCGCTGGCGACTTACGCCACCGCCATCTTCCGTGAGAGTGAGGACACCTACGGCTCGGGCGAGGATTTGGTAAACTCCTGGCGGAGTCGGTACGGCGATCGTCGGGCAACCGAACCCCCGCTCAACAGCAGCGCGTTGGACTTCTCCGGGTGGGGCAGTTACCGGGAGACCGTCTACATCCACGGCGCTCTCTTCCTCCACGAGCTCCGGCAAGAGGTGGGGGACGCCGCCTTCTTCGCCCTCCTCGAGCGCCACCTTGCCGCCCATCGTTATGACGTGGCCACTACCGAATCATTTCTGGAGCTTGCAGAGGAAGTTGCCGGTCATGATCTGGCCCCCCTCTACGAGAAGTGGTTCGGTCCCCTCTCCCCGGAGAAGTAGAAGACCCCGCACTCTCGACCGCAGCGCTCTGCCTCCCGCCCGGCGCAGTCGCATCCGGGCATACCTCGAAGCCCTCGACCAAGTCCATCTTTGGCAATCATCATTGCAGCACTTGACAATGGGCCGTCCCATGCTACGATAAAGCGTAGTTGGAGTATAGAAGAAGATGAAATCACGGATTTGCCTTTCAGCCAGCAACCAGCAGCAGCAGCCGAGCCTGTCCCCAGGACCCGGCTAGTTACCCTTTACTGAACAAGCCAGAAAAAACCAGCCGCCGGTCCCGGTGGCTGGTTTTTTCTTTGGGGCGGTTCTTTGGGGCGGCTCTTTGGGGCGGCGTCGGAAGGCCAGGAAGATAAATCCTATCAGCTCGTCTGGGCAGAAGGAGAGGAGAGCCATGTGAAGCCAGAATGGATAACCGCAAGCCACCACGGCAATTGACAAAGTAAGAATCTCTTATACCCTTAGCCAAGGACAGGAGGCAAACAATGTCCACCGATGTGATAAGCCGGGTCCGCGAGGACGAAGTTCAATTCATCAGTTTGCAGTTCATCGACATTCTGGGTAACATCAAGAGTGTCACCATCCCTTCCGACCAGCTGGAAGACGCGCTGGAGGATGGCATCTGGTTCGACGGCTCCTCGATTCAGGGCTTCGCCCGGATTTACGAGAGCGACCGTGTGCTCGTCCCCGATCCAGCAACCTATCGCGTCCTTCCCTGGAGCGCCCCGGAACGGCGGCGGGCGCGCATCATCTGCGATGTCCACGGGCCGGATGGCGAACCTGCCACCAACGATCCGCGCACGGCACTCAAGCGCGTGGTGGCCCGGGCCACCGCCCTGGGATACATCTACAACACCGGTCCCGAGATCGAGTTCTTCATCTTCGAGCGCTCCAACGGCACGCCTCACCCCGTCCCCTACGATGTCGTCGGCTACTTCGATTTCTCCCCCCGGGACAAGGCCCAGCAAGTGCGCAGCGAGATCGTCCTGGCCCTCAAGGCGATGGGAATTCACGTAGAGATGAGCCACCACGAGGTCGCCAACGGTCAGCACGAGATCGACTTCCGTTACGCTGACGCCGTCACCAGCGCCGACAACGCGGTCACCTTCAAAGCGGCGGTGCGGGCCGTGGCCGCGAGCCACAATCTCTACGCCAGCTTCATGCCCAAGCCCATCTTCGGCATCAACGGTTCGGGCATGCACTGCCACCAGAGTTTCGCCGGCCTGGTTGATGGACACAATCGTTTCTACGACCCGGACGACGCCTACAACCTTTCGGCCCTGGCGCGCTCCTTCGTGGCAGGGCAGCTGGTCCATGCGCGGGCGCTTTCCGCCATCGTGGCCCCGACGGTCAACAGCTACAAGCGCCTCACGCCGGGCTACGAGGCCCCCGTCTACATCTGCTGGGCCCACCGGAACCGCTCAGCCCTCATCCGCGTCCCCTCAGCCCGGGCCGGGAAGGAGTCCGGGATGCGGGTGGAGCTCCGCTGTCCCGATCCCAGCGCCAACCCCTATCTGGCCTTCGCCGCCATGCTGGCTGCCGGTCTGGACGGCATTGAGAAGGGGCTGGAAGCGCCGGAGATGGTCAATGAGGACATCTACGATCTGGGAGAAGCCGACCGCAAGCGACAGGGCATCGACACGCTGCCGGGCACCCTGGCGGAGGCGCTCGAAGCGCTGGCCGGCGACGAGGTGCTCATCGAAGCCCTGGGACGTCCCATCGTCGACGTGATTATGCGGGCCCGCAAGGCAGAATGGGAGGAGTACCGCATGCAAGTAACGCCCTGGGAGTTGAACCGCTATCTGGAGACCGCGTAAGGCAAATGGAAGCCGATCCCGACGGCGAGGGGCTGTCGGGATCGGCTTCCCCCAGGAGAGAGGAGTACTGATGGAGAAGAACATCCCCGTTTTCTACGATGCAGCCGGTGGTGTGCTCTACCATCCCGACCGCGAAGAGGTACTGGTCCTGATCCGCCCCAGCCGCGACGAGGTCCGCTTGCCCAAAGGCCACATCGAGAGCGACGAGACGCCGGAAGAGGCCGCTCTGCGAGAGGTGCGTGAGGAGACAGGATACGCTGACCTGAGCATCGCCGCCGATCTCGGTGAGCAGCTCGTCGTCTTCCCCTTCGGCAAGCACGTCATCCGCCGCACCGAACACTACTATCTCATGCATCCCCAATCCCCGCGCCAGATCACCCGCCCCGCCGCCGACCGGGAAGACTTCTTCCCCATCTGGATCACGTTAGACAAAGCGCTGGAACACCTGACCTTCGAAGCGGAACAAGAGTGGATCCGGCGCGCCCAAACCCACCTGAAGGAGCAAGCATGAGCGACTCTCCCACCAATGTCCAGGCGAAACTTATGGAGGTTCACCGCCGCCTGGCGGAAGCCTATGGGTTGCCCCAACCCACTCACGATAAGGATGCCGTATCCGAGCTGGTCAACACCATCCTGAGCCAGAACACCAACGATCACAACCGGGATCTCGCCTTTGAGCAGCTCCGCAACCGTTTCCCTACCTGGGAGGCGGTGCGTGACGCCCCGGCCGAGAAGATCATCGAAGCCATCCGGCCCGCCGGCCTGGCACCCAGCAAAGGCCCCCGGATCCAGGAAGCGCTGCAACAGATCACGGCAGAACAGGGCCGCATCACCCTTGAGTTCCTGCGCGCACTCCCCCTGGAAGAGGCCCGCGAGTGGCTGCTCCAGCTGCAAGGTGTCGGCCCGAAAACGGCGGCGATCGTGCTCCTCTTCGCCCTGGAGCGGCCCGCGTTTCCCGTCGATACCCACGTACACCGCGTCAGCCGGCGGCTGGGGTTGATTCCACCGGGTACCTCGCGTGAAAAGGCCCACCTTCTTCTGGAAGCGGCGGTACCCGAGGAGCTCTACTACCCCTTTCACATCGAACTAATCCGCCACGGACGCAGCATCTGCACCGCCCGCAATCCCGATCACGAAGCCTGTATTCTGCAAGACCTCTGTCGCTACTATCAGGAGCTAGAGCAAGATGACCCAAGCAAGCCAGACGCGTAAAGTCTACCCGCTGTTGATCTACCGGGCCTTGAGCCGGCGCTGGCGTTGGCCCTCCCTGCTCATCATTCCTCTGGGGTTGATACTCTGGTGGATCCACCGCCACAGCGGGCCCTACGCCATATTAATCCTCTTGGCTCCTTTCGCCGGCAGCATGTTGCTGGCCTACAGCCTCTTGCTGGGCAACGCAGCAGTTGTCTGCCACAGCAAGCACTTCACCGTGCGCGGCCCACTCTTTCCTCTGGCGCTCTCTTATCGCAGGATCGAAAACGTGCGCCCCGAAAACTTCAGCGCCATCTTCCCCCCACTCGAGGAGAAGCAGGCTCGCGTGCGACTCTACCGCGAGCTCTGGAGCAAAACCGCCGTCGTCATCGATCTCCGAGGCTACCCTCTCGCCGAGCGCTGGTTGCGCCTCTGGTTTGATCGCTATTTCTTCTATCCCAAGGGAACGGCGCTCGTGATCCTCGTCGAGGATTGGATGGGACTAGTGCGCCAGCTGGAGATTCACCGCACCGAGGCCCGCACGCGCCGCCGCGCTTGAGGCCACAATAGGTTTTAAAATCACCCCCCCACATGTCCAAAATGAAGTTGCAAGTCCATAATTTACTCACTTTTCCACAGAGTTATACACAGGTCAAACCGCATATATAGGGGGATACCTCTCGAGAACACCATACAGGGAGGGTATAATAATTTTGCTACTCACAACAACCGGCGCAACCTTAAAACCAATCGTATTTTAAAGAAAAAGGGCCTCTAGGTGATTGCGCACTCCGCTCTTTTTTGGTAAAATAAGGAGGAGTCAGGGGAGTCACCTTTCCCCGGAGAATGCTACCACGAAGTCCATCGGCAGCATTCAGGAGACCAGAGACTTTCTGTACAGGTCGGTTTTTATTGATGTGCATTTCTTGCGGCACGGGACCTCAAAAGGATTAGGCATGGAAATATCAGATGTACATAAATTATGGCGCGCCACCTTGGGAGAGCTGGAATTACAGATGACGCGCGCCACCTTTGATACCTGGCTTCGCGACACACGTTGCCTGGGCCTGGAAGATCAAGGGACGTTGATTGTGGGAGTTAAAAACGGATACGCGGTAGAATGGCTGGAAAATCGGTTACACCCTGTGATTCAACGCACGCTCGAGCACATCGCCGGGGAACCGTTGAAAGCACGTTTTGTGGTCTGGGAAAATCAAACCCCACCCCCCCCCCCACCTGCTCCCCTACTCTTTGACAACGGGGGCGACGCCAGCCCTACGACCCCGGCTCCCAATCCGGGCCTGAATGTAGTCTACACGTTTGACAATTTTATCGTCGGTCCGGGTAATCGCCTGGCTCAGGCCGCTTCCCAGGCTGTGGCGGAGACGCCGGGACGCGCTTATAATCCTCTCTTTATCTATGGCGGTGTAGGGCTGGGCAAAACCCACCTTCTCCACGCTATCGGCCAGACCGCCTATCGACGGGGATTGCGCGTGCTCTATGTCTCCTCCGAAACCTTCACCAATGATCTGGTGGAGGCGATTCGCACACACACAACAGAGAACTTTCGAGATAAATACCGCAACGCTGAGGTCCTGCTCGTCGACGACATCCAGTTCATCGCCGGCAAGGAGAGCACGCAGGAGGAGTTTTTCCACACCTTCAACGCCCTGCGCGATACCAGCCGCCAGATCGTTCTGAGCAGTGATCGCCCGCCAAAGGCTATGGTCACCCTGGAGGAGCGATTGCGCTCCCGCTTCGAATGGGGATTGATCGTCGATGTCCAGCCCCCCAACTTTGAAACGCGACTGGCCATCCTTCACAAAAAAGCCGAGGGACTGGGTGCAGAAATCTCCGACGAGGTTCTAGATTTCATCGCCTCCAACGTGGAGCGGAATATCCGCGAGCTAGAAGGCGCTCTCAACCAGCTGCTCGCCATGTCTCGCCTTACCGGCTTACCGTTGGATCTGGAGACAGCCCGGAGTGCCCTGACCGATCTTCTCCCGAGCCATCCCACCCTCAGCACCGAGGAGATTCTCAAGGCCGTCTCCTCTTATTACAACCTCAGCATGGAGGAGTTACAAGGCCCCCGGCGAACCCGGCGCATCGCACTGCCCCGCCAGGTAGCCATGTATCTTATCCGCGAGGAGACGGAATCGTCTCTGCCGCAGATCGGGGCTCAGCTGGGCGGACGAGATCACACTACGATCCTCTACGGATACGAACGTATCCGCGGCGCGCTGGAAGAAGACGCTCAATTGCGACGGGAAGTCCTCGCCCTGAAGTCACGGTTATACGAACGTAACTGAATTTCAGCAGCTAACCTACGGCCTCCCGGTGACGGGAGGCCGTTTCCTGCACCCCCGCACAGAACGCGGTATAATGGGCTTCGGTGTAAGAGCCGGGAGTTCAACCTCCTCCCCGCCTGCACCCGAAACATACGTCAGGTGTCGGGGTCGTCATCCCTGTCCCGAAGAAGGAGCTGTCTTTATGCGTCTGGTCGAAATCATCCTGGCCTTCATGCCTGTCCTGGCCATTCTGGTGCTGATGCTGGGCTGGCGCTGGCGAAGCGCCCGCGCCGGTGCCGCCGGATGGCTCATCGCAGTGCTCGTCGCCACCCTCTATTTCAGCTTAAGTCTGCCCGCGCTGCTCTGGTCCCACGTCCAGGCGCTCTTCCTGGCCCTCTTCGTGCTCTACATCATCTGGGGGGCCCTGCTCTTCTACCGGGTCACCGAATCTATCGGCACCTTGCGGGCTATGGGAACGTTGATGCCCCAGCTGGCGCCGACGCGCGCTGCCCAGCTCATCCTGCTGGCGTGGGCACTCACCTCCTTTTTGCAGAGCGTGGGAGGATTTGGCGTCCCGGTCGCCATTGTAGCTCCGCTCATGATCGGGTTGGGCTTCTCACCCATCCACGCCGTCGTTATCCCCTCACTGAGCGATGTCTGGGCCGTCTCCTTTGGCTCTCTGGGCTCCTCTCTCTACGCGCTTTCCGCCGCCACCCAACTCTCCGAATCCTTCCTCGCTCCCTGGAGTGCCCTCCACCTGGGATTGCTCTGCTTCGTCACACCTTTGATCGCTTTCTGGATCGCAGGAGGCTGGCCCACGCTGCGAGATGGCTTGCTTCCGGCGCTACTGGTAGCCACCGCCATGGCAGGGATTCAGTATCTCAGCGCCAGCTACCGGCTGGAGAATATCGCCTCCATGCTCGGCTCCCTGGCGGGCCTGCTCGTGGGAAGTGCCTGGGCGCTTCTGCGCTACCCGGAAGGGCGCGCCGCACTGAAGGACCCCAGCCTCGTGCGGCGCGCGCTGCTCCCCTATCTCCTGCTCCTTCTCATCATCTTTGGCCCCCGCTTCATCGGCCCCCTACAAGCGCTGCTGGACGTGGTCATGCTGCGCGTACGGCTGCCGGCGCTGCTCCTGCCGGGGGGCAGATTGCAACCGGCCCAGTCCACCCGGACCATCAGTCTCTTTGGGCACATCGGAGCCCTCCTGGTCTATACCTCACTGATCATCTTTGGCGTAGGCCGAAAACAGGGTCTCATCGAGCGCGGGGCTGCCCGGGAGATCGGGAAGAAGGTAGCGCGCAGTGGCCTTTCCTCCACCTTTGCCATTCTGGCCATGGTCTCGGTTGCAAGCATCATGGACTACGCCGGGATGCTCCAGATCCTCTCCCAGGCAATGGCAGATGCCGCCGGAACCGCCTTCCCCCTGGTCGCGCCTTTTATCGGGGCCCTGGGTGGATTCGTCACCGGCAGCAACACCAACTCGAACGTGCTCTTCGGCATGCTCCAACGTAATGTGGCCGAGAGGCTAGGATACACGGTCCCGCTGATCCTGGCCGCGCAGAACGCCGGTGGAGCGCTGGGCTCGATGCTCTCCCCGGCCAAAGTTCTGGTAGGATGCAGCACGGTAGAGGTGGAGAACTGCGAACCAGAGGTGATGCGCATCCTGGCGCTGGGAGCGCTGCCCGGTATGCTGCTACTGGCCCTCTTCACCTGGGCTCTCATCTTCTTCTGACCTGGCTCCAGGCTACGGTGCCTTGTCAGAGAGCCACCTTGGTTCTATAATCAGATATGTATCACTTCGGTCGCTCGCTGGCGACCCAAAGGGGGAAATCCATGGGAAATCACATCCTGATCGCTGACGACGATGTAGAAGCCCTGCGTCTCATCGGACTGATGCTACAACGCAAGGGATACGAGATCAGCGCCGCGTCCTCTGGAGAACAAGCCCTGGAGAAGCTGAAGGCGCACCGCCCGGATCTTGTGATCTTGGATGTGATGATGCCCGGCATGGATGGCTATAGGGTCGCTGAACAACTACGCGCCGACCCTGAATACAGTTCCATCCCCATTCTCTTCTTCACGGCGAAGAGTTCCATCACCGACAAGATCGCCGGCTTCCAGGCCGGGGGAGACGATTATCTCACCAAGCCGGTACATCCAGCTGATCTGCTTTCTCGCGTGGAGGCGCTGCTCCAACGCAGCAAGAAGCGCGAACTGGAAACCTCCCCCAGAGGACAGAGCGCCCTCATCGGCTTTCTTCCGGTCAAAGGTGGTGTGGGCAACAGCACGCTAGCTCTCAACGTAGCCTTCGAACTCGCCCACCAGGAAGCCCAAGAAGAGGAGGGGAAGAGAGTCCTCCTGATAGAACTCAAGGAAGGTGGGGGAACGCTGGCAATCCAATTGAACCGGGAGGCCTCATCCGGCATTCAAACGCTCGCGGAAAATTGGTCGGCCCACTTGAGCCCCGAGAGTCTCCTCCCCCACCTGATTCAAGACCCCTCAGGACTTCACGTCCTGCCTGCCGAACGCAGCCCGCAGAGGAGCACAGATACCCATTGGAGAGAGAAGTTCCTGGAACATCTGTTACCGATCCTCAAGACCGAGTACGACTACATCCTCTTTGATCTTCCTCCCTCTCTCGATGCCCCCATCTCGGAGATTCTCCAGCAATCGCAGTATATCCTCCTCACCCTGGAACCTCCAGAAGCGATTCTGGAGCTGGCCCGAGATTTCATCCGCCAGCTAGAAAGATGGGAGGTCGGCACCTACAAGATCCACCCCGTTACCGTCTATCGTACCCCCCTTCAAGCCAAGATGACCGCTGCGGCAGTCCAGCAAACACTACATCTAGAACTGCTGACCAGCATTCCGGCTGTGCCCACCCTCGTAGAGGAGAGTTGGAAGAGGGGGGTGCCGCTGAGCACCTTGCAATCGGACAATCCCATCAGCCGACAGGTCCTGCTGATCGTCGAAGAGATCCGCAACACCTTCAGGTCCGTCTGACCTGTCGAAGAGAGGGGCAGCCCCAATAGGTCGCCCTAGCGGGGCCACTGCCCCTTTACAAAGCGAGAAACTATGGTAGTATTCGCTTGCCCTGCGAGTGCCACTGGCACTCCCAGGTTTTTTGTATCTGTATGACCTAAAGGCCGAAAACTTAATGTATTCCCGACCTGGTCGGCTTGCAACGTCCATTTTCGGCTTACTGGCGGTGAGTTACAAATTTACAGACCCTAAGCGCCCGAAATCGTTCGAGCCATCAAGTGTTGTCTCTGGAGGACAGACCCGTTATGAGCGAACGCCCCGTATACCTCACAAAAGAGGGCTACGAAGAATTAGAGAAGGAACTGCAGTACCTGAAGCGTGAGCGCCGGCAGGAGGTTGCCGAGCGGTTACACAATGCGCTGGGCGAAGGCGAGCTTATCGAAAACGCAGAGCTCGAAGATGCCCGCCGGGAGCAGGCTTTCGTCGAAGGAAGGATCTACACGCTGGAGCAACAACTCCGCGACGCGGTCCTGATTGAGAAGGGATTGGAACAGGGGGTTATCTCCGTAGGAAGCCGGGTGACCGTGGAAGAAGAGGGGGCCGACGCGCCCGAGATCTACCACGTTGTCGGCTCGGCAGAGGCCTCACCCAAACGGGGCAAGATTTCCAACGAATCTCCCCTGGGCCGCGCGCTGCTCGGCAAGCAAGTAGGCGAGAAAGCGGTGGTCAAGGCCCCAGACGGGGATATCGTCTTTCACATTATCGCCGTCGAGTAGTAGCCGTAACCCGTCTGACCAGCGCAAGCCCATACTCGGTATGGGCTTGTTTTATAAGCTACCACGACCCTGTCAATAAGTACTTTGAACGGCGTGGACGCTCCTGAGAAGTGTCTCGCCGGACAGTCCCAGAAGAGAGGAGTTTCCATGGAACTCAACAAATTGGAAGAACAGCGGGTGGAGAAGATTCAGCTGCTCCGTGAGGCAGGGGTCCCTCCCTATCCGCCGCGAACGCACCGTACCCACAGCAACCAGGAGGCGCGTGAAGCCTTTGTGGCAGCGGAAGAGGCGGAAGCCCCCACCCCGGAGGTGTCCGTCACCGGGAGATTGATCAGTATCCGCGTCATGGGCAAAGTGGCCTTTGCGCACGTCGAGGATGCCACCGACAAGCTCCAGCTCTTCATCCGGCGCGAGGCGGTGGGCGAGGATACCTACACGCTGTTCAAGAAAGCCTTCGACCTGGGGGATTTCGTTGAAGCCCAAGGGCCCATGGTTCGCACGCGCACCGGGGAGATCAGCGTGCAGGTCGAGAGGCTGCGCATGCTCGCGAAAGCCATCAGCCCCCTCCCCCTTCCGAAAGAATACGAGGACGAAGAGGGGCAGGTCGTTCGCTTCAGCGCCTTCTCCGATATCGAAGAGCGCTATCGCCAGCGCTACGCCGATCTGGCGGTCAATCCGGAGGTGCGGGAGACCTTCCGTATCCGCTCACGCCTCATCAGCGCACTGCGAGAGTGGCTCGATGCACAGGACTATCTCGAAGTAGAGACGCCGGTGCTTCAACCCATCTATGGCGGCGCCGCGGCCCGCCCCTTCGTCACCCATCACAACCAGCTCAAACAGGATCTCTATCTGCGGATCTCCTTCGAGCTCTACCTCAAGCGGCTGCTAGTGGGGATGTACGAGCGCGTCTATGAGATCGGACGGGATTTCCGCAACGAAGGCGTCTCGCACAAGCACAACCCCGAATTCACCCAGCTGGAGCTCTACGCCGCCTACAGCGATCTCTACGGAATGATGGAGACCACAGAGCGGCTGATCTCCTATGCCGCCGAGAAGGTGCTTGGATCCCTCCACCTGACCTATCAGGGGCAGGAGATCGATCTCACGCCCCCCTGGCGCCGGATATCGCTGCGTGAGGCCATCCGAGAAGGGACCGCGATCGATTACACGACCTTCCCCACGGCGGCGGAGCTGCGGACGGAGATGCGTCAACAGGGCTATGCCGCAGGTGAGAGCGCCACCTGGGGCCAGCTGGTCGACAATCTCCTCTCTCAGATCGAGCCCGATCTTATCCAACCCACCTTCATCTACGACTATCCGCTGGATATCTCACCCCTAGCCAAACAGAAGCCCGAAGACCCCACCCACGTCGAGCGCTTCGAGTTCTTCATCGGAGGGCTGGAACTGGGCAATGCCTTCACGGAGCTCAACGACCCCTTCGAGCAGGAACAACGCTTCCTCCAGCAGGGGAGAGCCTACGAAGCGGGGGATGAAGAAGCCCAACCCATGGACGAGGACTATCTCCGGGCCATGAAGTACGGGATGCCACCCAACGGCGGCCTGGGGATCGGGGTAGATCGGATAGCCATGCTCTTCACCGATCACCATTCCATACGCGAGGTATTGCTCTACCCCCATCTCCGCGAGCGTCAGGAGTGAGGGACCTTCAACGAGGGGGGCGAATCCGCCCCCCTCGCATCATCTTACCTCACACCCGCTACTTCTGAGCCGAAGGCCGCCTTCGCTTTCGCTGCTGTTCCCGCACCCGCTTGATGACGAAGATGCCCACCAGCCCCACCGCCATCAGCCAGGAGACGATCCTCACGCCCAGATACTCAAAGCTGCCCCCGATCATCTGCCCGTGAACTGTCCCCAGCAGAAAAGCGAGGTAGTTCAACCAGTGAAGGGTTCGCCAGCTGCCCCTGAGCGCGGTACGGAAGAGCGCCGTCAGCGAGGCCACGGCGATGAACCAGAAAGCGGGCCGACCACCGAGGGCAAAGAAACGCTCGACCGACTCGAAACTGGGCAGAAAAGCCGCCAAACTACCCACCTCCCAGGCGACGAGAATCGCGTGCAGCGCCAGAGCCAGAAGGGCCGTCACCGCCACCGCGTGATGCACCTTCACAAAGGAGCGCCCGAAGTAACGCGTCAGCTCACGCAGGTAGAGAGATGAGAGGCTGGCAAGAAACACGCCCAGATAACCCAGCAGCGCGCCGCCTCGGATGAAGCGCAGCAACGGGGAAGCCGCTGCGTCCAGGGCCACGATGCCTGCCACCAACCCTAAGGCCACCACCCCACTCAGCCACAACACCCAGGTACGTTTCGGTTGTAAAGCCATGCTCCTCCTCCTCATAAAATCTGATAATCAATAAATAGGCAAGGGGCGAATACGGACCGTTACTCGTTATACCTCACGCTTTTCCCTGAACCTCTGCGTCCAGCCTATCGAAAAAGGCAGTCATGGTCGCGAGACGCTCCACACCAAGCCGCCGTCCCGTAGAGGTATAGAGACGTTCTGGTAACCGCGAGAGCTTGACCACGAATTCGTGAACCGGCGTGTGCGAGCCGGGATCGTCGCCCTCGGCCTCCCAACGGGGGAGATCCACCTCCGCGCGTGCGGCCCAGATCCGCTGCTGGTGCGCGCCCCCGTACGCGAAAGCTCGGGCGATCCCCACCGCACCCAGCGCGTCGAGTTTGTCGGCGTCGAAGAGCACCTGCGCCTCCAGGCTCTGCGGCTGCGGATCCGTCCGGAAGCGATGGGCCGCGATTGCATGAATCACTGCCTCCCGCCAGGAAAGCTCGGCGGCTTGCAGCAATTCCCGCGCCCGCTCCGCTGCGAGGGCCGCGTGATCGCGACCCAGCCGTTGCGCTTCGGCGCGCCCCCAGTCGTGCAGCAGGGCCGCCGCTCGTACTACGGAGAGTTCGGCCCCCTCCTCCTGCGCCAATCGCTCCGCCAGTCGCAGCACGCGCAGGATATGGTCGAAATCGTGCACGCTATCGGCAGTGAGGTAAAGGCGCCGCGCCGTTTCAATCGAGATGTACATCTCCTCCCCTTTCTGGCCCCATTATATCGTGGGCCAGGGAAGAATAAAGTGACCTGGTCGTATTCCGGGAGGAAGAAGAGTGGATAAAGCGGCTACCTCAGAACGCCAGAGGTGAGACGCTCCACCTCACGTCCGTTCTAGGGCAGATAGCGGAGAGGGTTGGTAAGATACCCCTTGAAACGAATCTCGAAGTGCAAATGCGGCCCCGTAGAATTTCCGGAGCTCCCCATGGCGCCGATGACCGCACCCCGGTCCACCGCCTGCCCTTCGTAGACATAGATGTTGCTCAGATGGGCATAGTAGGTCTGGAAGCCGTTGGCATGATCGATGACGACGAGATAACCGTAGCCGATATCCGTCCAGCCGGCAAAGCTGACGTAACCTGTGTCCGAGGCCATCACCGCTTCGCCGACGGCCTTGGCAATATCGATGGCCCGGTGTCCGTACCAGAAACCCTGGCTGATATAACCGGAGGTTGGCCAGTAGAAGGCGCCGTGACCGGAAACGTCCTCGGAGACGGGACCGGAATAGAGGACGACCTCCCGGCGCTCGTAGGGTTTCGTACCCTCAGGCACGATGACCCAGCTGCCCACGACAAGCTCGTTCTGAGTATCAAATTGGTTGAAGGGACACGCAAGAATATCCTCCACAGCGGCGGAATACTTTTCCGCGATACTCTCTGCCGTGTCCTCGTCGATCACCTGGTGATAGACCCCATCCACCGGCAGGATCACCAACTCCTGTCCCACCTTTAACAGATCGGGGGCCTTTTCCAGGGCGGGATTGGACCACATGATCGTGGTAGGGTCGAGGCCAAAAGCCGCCGCGATGGACTCCGTCGTATCCCCCGGCTGCACTGTGTAGGTGGTGATCTCTAAGCGAGGACGTACCGGAATGTGCGTGTGGGGCTCCGCCTGACGGCTGATCTTACCCAGCGCGCTGGAGCGATAGTAGGAGCGCATCCCAGAGAGGAGGGACGCATCGCCCTGCGGTAGCTCACCGCCAATCGCCAGAGGGCCCACAAGGGAGAAAGAGGAGAGATCGGCGCCCGAAGCTACTTCGACGTTAACCTCGGAGTGTCCCCCCCAGAGGGCCAGAAATGCAACGAAGACCAGCAGGAGCGCAACGTGCGCCGCCCACCGCCCGAGATAGGGGCGCTGCGCAGCGCGATCTCCATTCCAGCGCCACACCTGCACCGCCAACACAACCATGGCGTGGGTGACCGAGCGCCCACGCCATGCAGCGTAATCCTGCGGATTTGCCGGATCGGAATCAGCCATCACTCGAACAAGCGTGGATCTTGAGGGACTCCGTTGAAACGAATCTCGTAGTGCAGATGGGGCCCAGTGGACCAGCCGGTGGAGCCACAAGCACCAAGGACCGTGCCCCGGGGCACGACCGTCCCGGCCTGAACCCAGATAGCACTGAAGTGAGCGTAACGGGTGGTATACCCGTTACCGTGATCCAGAATCACAAGATTGCCGTAACCGCCGCTCCAACCGGTAAAAGTGACCATGGCATTATCGGCGGCATAGATGGGATCACCCAGCCGGCAGCGATAGTCCAGACCGATGTGGCGGGGATTCCGGGGATCGTGGAAGACCCACCCGGAGACCGCCGTGGAACCGGTGGGCAGTCCGAACCATCCCGTAGCCCCGGTCTGAGCGGCCGTAACCGCGCCACCGAAGCTGGTGGTATGCGCAGCCGGACGCACGGGATCGGGCGGCGGAGGTTCCCAATCGAAGTCATCTCCAACACCGCCCGGCACCACCAGGAGCTGTCCCTCGCGGAGCGTCCCGCCTTCTTGCAGCTCATTCCAGGTGTTGAACAGCGCGACCGGCTCGACCTCGTAGGCCTCGGCAATGCTCTCGATGGTCTCGCCCTCCGCGACGGTGTGATACGCACCATCGACAGGCGGGATATCCAGCAACTGCCCGGGTTGGATCAGCCAGGGGGCGCCCTTGATGGGCTCCATGTTGGACCAGACGATGGTCTCCGCCCGCAGGCCGAACTTCAGCGCAATCCCAAAAATAGTATCCCCGGGCTGCACGGTATAGGAAATCACTTCCAACCGCTCACGCTCGGGGATCACTGTGTGGGGTTGCACTTGGCGGGAGATAGCCCGCTGCACATTTGTCGTCCAGGAACGGGTACTGTTCACGAGAAGGGCCGTGGGGGTCGCCACAGGCTCTGCCGCTACCTGGGGGGAAGTCGTAGAGACTTCCGCCACGCTCACCGGCGTCCAGGTGATCCGGCCCACGAGGGCCAGCACTGACACCAGAATCAGTAGCGCCAGATGGGCACTATAACGGCCCAGAAGAGACGCGATGGTCTGGCGATCACTACTCAATCGCCACACCCACGCAACGCCCTGTGACAAGAAACGGGCTAGGGGATTTGGCAATCTCTGCCACTCACCCTGGAACGACCTCTCTACAGAAGCATTTTTGTTCGTATCCATAATGACATTGTACCCAATGAGTACAACATGTCCATTATAGCATGGGAAGCGGGGAAGTGCAACCGCTGCTCAAATGGGGCGCTCGTGCAGTACGGCGGGCTTCTGTGTCCCCTGTGAGGCTCGTGGTGCAGAGCACTTGCTTCGTCAACCCCGGGCTCGCGCTTCAGGTGCAGGGTAAGGGGCATAGCGCAATTTCGGTCAGCGACCTGCTGCGAAATCCCAAATGCCACCGAGGAGAGCCTTCCAACCGCAGGGACGCCTCAGCGAGGCGCCCCTGTCCTGCAAGCGGAGGTTTAAGCTGTAAGGCCTACGCCTACAAAGGCCTA